>Ga0197142_1000369_pt1 | contig 41507 bp, 58 predicted proteins | sample GBS60_MetaG_FD_148614 | JGI IMG/M metagenome (GOLD analysis project Ga0197142, IMG submission 148614) | Sediment microbial communities from Great Boiling Springs, Gerlach, Nevada, United States - GBS 60_MetaG | ecosystem: Environmental > Aquatic > Thermal springs > Hot (42-90C) > Sediment... | reverse complement strand
TGTGGATATCTTTACCTTCAAGAAAATCCCTTATTAAATTATCATCTTCAGACATATGAGCAAGTACCCTAATTTCTATCTGTGAATAGTCTGCAGAAAGAAGGTAATATCCATTGTCCGCTACAAAAGCATTTCTTATTTTTTCTCCCCACTCAAATTTAATCGGGATATTTTGCAAATTGGGATTACTACTTGATAGCCTACCCGTTGCCGTCAAAGTCTGATGAAATGTTGTGTGAACTCTACCATCACTATCAACAAAATCAGGAAGCACATCAACATATGTACTCTTTATCTTTGAAACATTTCTATACTCAATAATCTTTGGGATTACTGGGTGCTGGTCATAAATCTCTTGAAGTATATCTGAAGATGTAGAAGTGGATTTTGCACCTTTTTTGAGATTTTTTATACCTAAATCACCATATAATACCTTTGATAATTGCTTTGGTGAATTGAGATTTATCTCTTTTCCAATAAAAGCATATATTTCATTTTTCAAAGCTTCTATTTTTTCAGATAATTCATTGTCAATTTCTTTAAATTTCTGTAAATCAATTTTTACACCATTTTTTTCCATGCTTGCGAGCACTTTTATAAGAGGAAATTCAATATTATCATAAAGTAACTTAAGTTCTGGCTCTTTAGAAATTTCCTTTTCCAGTTTTTCTGCTATTTTTGGAACAAACTTTAATAAAAAAGCCTTTTTATCATAAAAGGCATCATCAAAAAGGTTTTTTTGTACTGCCATAGGCTCAGGGATATATCCATATTCATCTTTTAAAACATCCTCTAATGTATGACTGTGGTTGGCATTTGGATATAAAAGATAAGAAATAATAGAAAGGTCTATAAAATAAGCACCTTCCATAGTATCTTGTGAAAAGTTTTTAAAAAATGCCTTCCCATCGAAAAGATAAACTTTAGCTTTTTTAAATAAATTCTTTAATACATCTTCTGCATTCTCTGCTTCTATCTTAAAAACCTTTTTCCCATCCTCACTAACATATAATTTTTTATCATTATTACTTAGCTGAAATGCTAAGTAAACTTTCTCAGAAAGTGGCGTAAACTCCCTGACCTCGATTAACTTGGGAGGTATTACATCAATACCTTTATCTAAATTAAACTCTTTAATAAACTCAAAAAAGTTTAACTCTTTTAATAATTCACGAAGCTCAATTTCATTAGGTGTTTTTATTGATAAATCACCTAATTTCAAATATGGTATATCCTTTATGTAAAGCTCACATAACTTCTTACTCATGAAAGCCAGTTCTTTTTGTTCTATCAAAGTATACTTAAGTTTTCCTTCTATTTCATCTATGTGTTCATAAATATCTTCAATAGAAGCATACCTTTCAAGAAGTTTTTTTGCAGTTTTTTCACCTACACCTTTGACTCCAGGTACTCCATCAATTTCATCTCCTATCAAGGCAAGAAAATCAGGGATTTTTTGTGGTGGGATACCAAGCATATCTTTTATTTTTTCAGCATCTAAAACTATATCCTTTAAAGGATGCCATACATAAACATTATCTTTAACAAGCTGAAATAAATCTTTATCAGCAGTTACAATAAATATATCCACTTCATTCTCAAACTTTTTTACAAGACATGCTATAAGATCATCTGCCTCAAGTCCATCTTCAATGATTGTCTTTATATTAAGACTTTCCAACAACCTATGTACATTTGGAATCTGTATTTTTATCTCATCTGGAAGGGGGGGTCTTCTAATCTTATATTGTTCAAAAATCTCATTTCTAAAGGTTTTTTTCTTAGAATCAAAAACAACGGCTATATGCGTTGGATTTTGCTCTTTAATAATCTTTGAAAGCATCTTCAAAAAACCAAAAACTACTCTTGTGGGAAACCCTCTTGAATTGGAAAGATAGGGTAATGCAAAATAGGCACGATAAAGAAAAGAGCTCCCGTCAATAATAAACAATTTGTGTTGTTTCATAATGTTTTTCTGCTTACTGATACTATATAATCTTTTATGTAAAAATCCCAGCTTTTTGTACCATTAAACTCTCTTTGCTTAGGCATCCCAATGGCTGAAATCCTTGAATGTTCTGATATTCCATTATTTGAAAGAGAAAACCCTATAGCATTAAAATAAGTGTCATTTTTTTTCAAATATAGCTTTAAATGATTTTCCTTTGCCCCCACAAACTTATAGTTTATAACTTCTAAATCATCCATAAGAAACACTGGTTCGGGATTCCCATAACCAAAAGGCTCAAGCATTTCCAATTGTTTAAAAAAGTCTTCATCTATTTCATTTAAAGATAATGCGCTATCTATATTGTAGATTTCACAAAACTCTTCATCTTTTAAAAGACTTCTTGCCCTATTTTCAATATATTCTGAAAATGTATGTAGAACATCTCCTCTCATTACCAAACCACAAGCAAGCCTGTGTCCACCAAAATCAAGCAAATAATCAGTAAAATCTGACAGAACAATATCCAAAGGAAATTTTTCAATGCTCCTACCTGAACCTTTTATCACTTTTTCTTTTTCATTTGTAAAGACAAAACAAGGTTTCTTTAACCTATCAACTAACTTACCTGCTACAATACCAAGCACACCTTGATGCCAGTCTGGTGAATAGAGGCAATAAGTATATCTATTTCCTAATAGTTCAATCTGTTTCAGAGCTTCATTTAAAGCTTGCTCCTCAACTTTTTGTCTTTGAGAATTAGTTTTGTGGAGCTGTTTTACTAATTCTTTTGCCTTACCTTCATCAGAAGTAAGAAGTAATTTCAATGCCTCGATAGGTGAACTAACTCTACCTGAAGCATTAATTCTTGGCGCAATTCGAAATGAAACAGACTTAACATCTAACGTTTCAATAAGTAATTCTTCCCTCAATATCTTCAAACCCTTACGTTTTGTGCTATTAATCTCGTCAAGACCATATTTTACAAATACTCTGTTAGGCCCTAAAAGTGGTACCATATCTGCTATTGTTCCTATCGCTACAAGGTCTAAAAAAGTTTTTAAATTTGGTTCTTTTACAATATTAAAATAACCTTTTTTTCTTAGTTGCTTTCTCAATTCAATTAAAAGATAAAAAGCAACACCAACCCCCGCTAACTCTTTAAAAGGAAATTTGCAATCCTTTCTTTTTGGATTAATCACTGCTGATGCATTTGGTAATATTTTAGGTGGAGTATGATGGTCTGTTATAATAAAATCGATGCCTTTTTGCCGACCATACTCAACAATTTCATAATCACTTATACCACAATCAACCGTTACAATAAGTTTAACACCATTAGCTTTAAATAAATCTATAGCTTCTTTATTTAAGCCATAACCTTCTTTTATCCTATCAGGTATATAAAAATCGACAGGATAATTGATTTCTTTTAAAAATAACAACAATAAAGCCGTAGCTGTAACACCATCTGCATCATAATCTCCATATATGACTATCTTTTGTTTATTAACAATTGCACTAACTAATCTCTCAGCACCTTTTTCTAGTTCTGCCATTAAAGATGGTTCTGGTAAACTTCTTAATTCAGGTTTTATAAAACTTTCTATTGCTTTATCTTCACTACCAATTCTCTTTACAATTAGTTTTGCTATAGAATCTTTAAGACAGAAACGTTTTTTCACCTTTTCTAATGCTGAAAAGTCTATCTCACCAAAAACCCAATTTTTTTTTAACATCAATAACTCCAAATTATTATCCCTTCCATTTAATATTAATACACTTTAAGCTCGTTATACACCGTATCCCTTTCAACAGGTATTTTTTTTGCCTCTTTTATCATTGCAATGAGTTCTTCTTTTGTTAAGGCTTCACGCGTTTTCGCACCTGCAGAGTGGGTGATTTTTTCTTCTACAACGGTTCCATCAAGGTCGTTCACACCAAAAAAGAGAGAAATTTGTGCAACCTTCTCCGTAAGCATTATCCAAAAAGCCTTTATGTGCTGAAAGTTATCAAGATAAATCCTTCCTATCGCTAAAGTCTTTAAGTCATCAAAGCCTGTTGTGTATCTTTTTTTCTCTATTCTTGTGTTTTCTGGATGAAAAGCAAGTGGTATAAATGCTTGAAAGCCACCTGTTCTGTCCTGTAGTTTTCTTAATCTATCCATGTGATCAACTCTATGCCAATACTCTTCAATATGCCCATAAAGCATTGTAGCGTTTGATTTTAAACCTACTTTATGAGCAGTTTCCATAACCTCAAGCCATCTATCTCCAGTAATTTTTTCAGGACATATCTTTTCCCTTATCTCAGGATGGAATATTTCTGCACCACCACCAGGTAATGACCCTAATCCAGCATCTTTTAATGTTTTTAAAACATATTCAAGGCTTTTTTCAGAAATTTTTGAAAAATAATCTATCTCAACAGCTGTAAATGCTTGGATATGCATTGATGGATACGCATCTTTTAGCTTCTTTACCATATCAACGTAAAAACTAAAACTCCAACGTGGATGCAAGCCACCAACTATATGTAACTCCGTTGCTCCTTGAAGATAAGCTTCATGTGCCTTTTTTAACATTTCTTCCATCGTAAGTTCATAGGAATCTTTGTCTTCTTTATCTCTTGAAAAGGCACAAAATTTACAACGATTAACACAGATGTTTGTTGGATTTATGTGTCTGTTAACATTAAAGTAAACCTTATCGCCATTTTTTTTCTTATTGATATAATCAGCAAGTTCTCCCACAAATAACAAATCCTTTGTCTCGAAAAGGAAAAGTGCTTCTTCAAAATTAATCCTCTCTCCTTTATAAACCTTCTCTCTTATAGATTCCTTTGAAACCATTACTGTTCCCTCACATAAATAATCTTTTCACCTTTATTTATCTCTATATCAGTGCTTCCACACCATGCACAATTTACAATAGCAAACTCAATATCATCATCTGCTATAGAAATTTCTTCACCTTTTAAATTTTCATCTTCTGGCTCACCAACAACCGCATACAAATTGTTATTTTCATCAAGTTTAACTTCCAGTATTTTTTTGATGTTACACCAGACATTAAAGTTTGTAGTATTTCCACATTGTCTGCATTTAGCCACTTAGCCACCCCATCTTTTTGAAGGTTCATAAGTATCTAAAATTACTTTTAAAATTCTATCTGAAAAGCTTTCTACAAGTTCATCAATTGTTTGTGGCTTAAAATAGAAAAAAGGCGATAGTGGCATGATAATTCCTCCTGCCTTTGCTACCTTTAACATATTTTCTAAATGTATCAGGTTATATGGACTTTCCCTTACAGCTATTAAAACCTTTCTTCTTTCCTTAAGTGCCACATCTATAGCCCTCTCAAGCAAAGTACCTGATACACCAGATGCAACTCTGCCTAAAAAACCCATTGATGCTGGACAAACTAAAATATCAAAACAATTACCACCGCTAGCAATAGGAGAAAAAAAGTTATTCTCATCTTCTAAAGTTATGTTATCAAATTTTTTAACAAAATCAGAAAGTTCAATGCCATTTTCTTCCTTAAAAATTTCTCTGCCATTTTTAGAAGCAAGTAACAATACTGATATATTCAGCCCCGAAAGCTTTTCAAGTATTTTCTTTGAATATACAGCACCCGAGGCACCTGTTATCCCAAAAACGAGCCTTTGCATTAGACCTTCCAGTAAATATCAAGTACAGTGAAAATAAAATATATTAGGCTTATGTAACCATTCATATTAAAAAAAGCAATGTCAAGTTTGGATAAATCATTTTCCTTTACAAGACTATGCTCATAAACAAGTAGAAAAGCAATAATAACAAGTCCTACAATGTAAAATAAGCCAAAACCATTTAGAAAATATAAAAGCGATAGTAACATTACCATTATTAAATGAAAAGCCCTTGAAATTAATATGGATTTTTTAACACCAAACTTAACGGGGATTGAATATAACCCTTCTCTTCTATCAAATTCATAATCCTGAAGTGCATAAAGAATATCAAAACCAGCTACCCAGAACATTACAGCAAGACTAAGAAATATGGCTGAAGTTTCAATATTACCCTTTATGGCAATCCAAGCCCCTAAGGGCGCTCCAGAAAGAGCAAGGCCTAAAACAATGTGGGATAAATGGGTAAACCTTTTTGTTAGAGAGTACCCACAAAGAATTATAATTGCAATTGGTGAAAGATAAAAACAAAATTTATTCAATTTATAGGCAGCATATACAAGCAATAAAAATGACGCTAAGGTATAAAATATAACCGCCTCCTTAGAGATAAGCCCTTTTGGCAATGGTCTATCCTTTGTTCTTGGGTTTTTCGCATCGATCTCCATATCAACTAACCTGTTAAAAGACATAGCACCTGTCCTTGCCCCAATCATTGCCATGATAATCCAAAATAATTGATACCCTGAAGGCATACCATTGCTTGCTATAAATGCACTCGTCAAGGCAAAAGGAAGGGCAAAAACGGTGTGTGGAAACTTTATCATTTCAAGAAAAATCTTAAGTTTAGACATAGGACTAAAGCTTAATTCCATACCTTTTCCACTTCTCACTTACCAGTTTCTTAATCTCTTCGCTCATCTCAATCTCTTCTGGCCAATCTCTCATCATCCCTTCTTCTCTTGATTTTCTTGTAGCGTCAATGCCCATCTTTGAGCCATATCTTGGAAAACTTGAAGAATGGTCAAGGGCATCAACAGGACCTTCAGTTATTAAAACATCTCGTTTCCAGTCCACATTGTTTAAAACCCTCCAAGCAGTATACCGTAAATCCTGAACATTTACATCTTCATCAACCACAATTATTAACTTGGCAAACATCATCTGTCCCTTGCCCCACAAACCGTTAATCACCTTTTTAGCCTGTCCGGGGTAAGTTTTTTTTATAGAAATTATGGCACAATTATGAAAAACACCTTCCATGGGAAGGTTCATATCCACAATTTCAGGAAAATCAAGCCTTAGTAAAGGTAGAAAAATCCTTTCCGTTGCCTTAGCCATATAGCAATCTTCCATAGGTGGCTTGCCTACAAGGGTTGCTGGATAGATTGGTTGCTTTCTTCGAGTTATACAAGTAATATGAAAAACAGGATACTCCTCTGCAGGGGAGTAAAAACCGGTATGGTCACCAAATGGACCCTCTACCCTTCTTTCGTAAGGATCAACATATCCTTCTAATACAAATTCTGCATTAGCAGGAACTTCTAAATCAACCGTTTTACACTTTACAAGCTCAACAGGTTCTTTTCTTAAAAATCCTGCAAAAAGCATCTCATCTATGCCTGCAGGAAGTGGTGCAGTAGCAGCATAAATAACTGCAGGGTCACTACCTATAGCAACGGCAACTTCTAATCTTTTGCCAAGTCTTTCAGCTTTTATGTAATGGTGAGAACCATCCTTGTGAAGATGCCAGTGCATACCAGTAGTTTTAGCATCATAAATATGCATTCTATACATCCCGCAGTTTCTAACACCTGTTTCAGGGTCTTTAGTAAAAACGAGAGGCAGTGTTATAAACCTACCACCATCTTTGGGCCAACAAAAAAGAGCAGGAAGTTTGGTTACATCAGGAGCTTCTTCCACAACCTCTTGACATGGTGCAGATTTAACTATTTTAGGAAAGTATTTAGCAAATTCAAAAAGTTGAGGCAACATCTTAATTTTATCAATCAATGTCTCTGGCGGTTTCTGGCTTAATAACTTCTCAATCCTTCTTGGCACCTCTTCAATCTCTTCCACACCCAATGCCCACGCCATCCTTTTATAAGAACCAAATAGGTTTGTAACCACAGGAAAGTCAGAATTTTCAACATTTTCGAAAAAAAGTGCTGGCCCATTGCTTTTAGAAACTCTGTCAGTAATTTCAGCAATCTCCAAATAATAAGAGACCTTTTCTCGAATCCTTACAAGCTCACCCTTTGACTCAAGTAAGCTTATAAAGTCTCTCAAATCTTTATATGCCAACTATTTCCCCCGGATTCTAAAAAGGTACTCCACAATGATATCAGTATCTTCTTTACTAATTATATTTCCCGCTGTTTTCTGCCTCATTCTCTCAACTGTCTCTCTCCAGCCTTTCTTTGTTTTCTTTCTTTCCAATGCCCATTCTAAGGGATGACAAATAGAACATCTGCTTTCAAATATAATTTTTGCTGATTTTTCATCAAAAGCATAGGCTTTAGCTACAAATAAAAATATAAATAGCAAAAAAACTATCTTTACCTTCATAGGGACATATAATATCACATTTAGCAAAACTTGAAAATAAACTTTGGTAAAAAACAAAAAATATTTTCTTTACGAATAAACATAATTATTGATAAACTTATGGTCATGCTTATTACGTTCGAAGGGATTGAAGGTTCTGGTAAATCGACACAAATACAACTACTTGCTAGTTTTTTAAAAAAAACAAATAAAAATTTTATTATTGTTCGTGAACCAGGTGGTACAACGGTATCAGAACAAATAAGAAAGATACTACTTTCCCCATCCATACATTTAGAAAACGAAACAGAGCTTTTTCTTTTTTTAGCAAGCAGATCTGAACTTGTAAAAAAAGTAATTTTACCAGCACTGAATGAAAAAAAGATTGTGCTTTGTGATAGATTTATTGATTCTACTATAGCTTACCAAAGTTATGGCCGGGGATTACCAGAAAAGTTAATAAAACAACTAAACAGCTTTATAACTAAAGGTATTAAAATTAAAAGAACTTACCTTCTCGATTGTGATCCAAAGTTTTCAAATATGCGTTTGGAACATAAAAAGAAAGATCGTATAGAAAAAAGTGAATTAAACTTTCATATAAAAGTCAGAGAAGGTTTTTTAAAAATAGCTGAAGCAAATAAAAAAAGATTTTTAATCCTAAACGCTTTAGAACCTATAGAAATAATACATCAAAAAATTATTGAAGACTTTAAAAAACTAATATGATTCAACCTTTAGGGCACAAAAATATTCTTAAGACTTTAGAAAAAATCGTAATAAGTAAAAAAATACCTCATAGCTTTATTTTTTCAGGTATAGAAGGGATTGGAAAAAAGCTTACCGCTCTATATTTTGCAAAAATGCTAAATTGTGAATCCTATTCAAACGTTCCCTGTAATGAATGTTCAAACTGCAAAAAAATTGATAAATATATTCATCCCGACATTTTTCTTTTATCAACAGAAAAAAAACAAATTACTTTAGACATGATAAGAGATATCATTTCTTTTGCGGTTACAAACCCTTTTGAAGGTAAGTATAAGATTGTAATCATTGACGATGCCCATAAATTGAACCCTTTTGCATCAAATGCTCTTTTAAAAACAATTGAAGAGCCCTTCACTTCTACAATATTTATTTTAATCACCCACTCAATAAACAGATTACTTCCCACAATTCAATCAAGATGTGTAAAAATGAACTTTTCTCCATTAGATGACAAAATAATGATTAGAATTTTAATTAATATGGGCTATGAAAAAGAAAAAGTTGAAGATGTTATACCTTATTGTTCAGGTTCGCTCCTGCAAGCAACGAAATTACTTGATGAAACAATGTTTACAGACATGTCATATATAAAAGAATTCCTAGAACATTTAGAAACAAAAAGTTTTTTTGAAATAACTAGTTTTTGTGAAGATATATCGAAAAAGAATAGAGAAGAGCTTTTATTCTCAATAATGATAAATACATATTTTATGCAAATAATAAATGACCCCAATAATCCCTTTGGTGCATTAAATAAATATCAAAAAACTATTAATTTTTACAAGAACATGCGTTATAATATTAGCAAAGCGTTTCTTTTAGAAGCCATGTTTTTGACTTTGCAAAAATAGAGAGGTCTTATGATTTTAACAGGGGTCAGGTTTAGGTCATCTGTAAAGATTTATTATTTTGATCCTGGAGAGTTACAGAACCTACAAATTGGGACAAAGATTGTTGCTGAAACGGAAAGAGGAATAACAATTGGTAAAGTAGTAATACCACCTAAAGAACTTGAACCACCAACTACAGAAATCAAAAAAATAATTAGAATAGCCACCGAAGAAGATTTAGAGCGATATAATAAAAACGTGGAAGATGAAAAAAAAGCATTTAAAATATGCCTCGAATTCATTGATAAACATGCTTTACCAATGAAACTGGTTTCTACTGAATATACCCTTGATAGAACAAAATTGGTTTTTTACTTTACCGCTGATGGCAGGATAGATTTCAGAGAACTTGTAAAAGATTTAGCAAAAACTTTTAAAACAAGAATCGAGATGAGACAAATCGGCGTTAGAGATGCAGCAAAACTATGTAGCGGTATTGCTCCCTGTGGGAGAGAATTATGCTGCTCTTCTTTTTTATCGGGCTTTATACCAATTTCAATAAAAATGATACGGCTTCAGGGACTACCATTAAACCCATCCAAATTATCAGGTATGTGCGGCAGGTTATTATGCTGTTTAGCTTATGAAATGAAAAACTACTTAGAAGGTGGTGACTTACAACCAACAGGTCTTGAATATCTATCATCACTTGATGAAGTTGTAGATGCAGAAACTCTTAATAAACTTGATGAAAAGGAGAATGATCAGTGAAAAACACATTTTATGTAACAACACCAATATACTATGTTAATGATGTACCTCATATAGGGCATGCCTACACCACAATTGCAGCAGATACTGCAGCAAGGTATCACAGACTTAAAGGAGAACGTGTTTTTTTCCTTACAGGGACAGATGAGCATGGACAAAAAATAGAAAAAACTGCAAAATCCCAAGGTATAAAGCCAAAAGAGCTTGCAGACAGAGTTGTAGAAAATTTTAAAAAACTCTGGAAAATACTTAACATTTCCAATGATGATTTTATAAGAACAACAGAAGAGAGGCATTACAACACTGTAACCCATCTTTTCAAAACCATAATGGAAAAGGGCGATATCTATAAAGGAGAATATGAAGACTGGTATTGCATCCCCGATGAAACATTTCTTACCGAATCCCAGTTAATAGACGGGAAATGCCCTGAATGTGGTAGACCAGTAGAAAAATTAAAGGAAGAAAGTTATTTTTTCAGGATGTCCAAATATACAGAGCCTTTGCTAAAACATATACTTGATAACCCCGATCTTATTTATCCACCATCACGAAGAAATGAAATAATCAATTTTGTAAAACAAGGCCTCAGAGATTTAAGTATATCAAGAACTTCTATAAAGTGGGGCATACCTGTCCCAGGTGATGATAAACATGTCATTTATGTTTGGTTTGATGCGCTCACAAACTATATTACTGCAGCTGGTTATCCCCATGATATGGAAAAATTCAATACTTTCTGGCCTGCAGAACATTTTATAGGAAAAGATATCTTAAAATTCCATGCAGTATACTGGCCATGCTTTTTGTTATCTGCTGGCCTTCCGCTACCCAAAAGAGTGGTAGCACACGGATGGTGGACTGTAGAAGGTCAAAAAATGAGTAAATCCCTTGGAAATGCAATTGATCCCTTCAGTCTGGCTGAAAGATACGGTGTAGATCCATTTAGATATTTCCTTCTTAGAGAAGTCCCCTTTGGTAATGATGGCGACTTTTCAAATGATGCTATGGTAAAAAGGATTAATAGCGACCTTGCAAATGACCTTGGTAATTTAGTAAAAAGAAGTACCTCAATGGTAGAAAAGTTCTTAAATAGCACCTATGATTTGCCTTATAATGTTGGAATACACCCCTCATTAGCAGCTCACTTTGAAGAAACACTCAAAGCTTATGATGAAGCAATGTTAGAAACTGCTTTCAGTAGGGCACTAGAAGTTGTATGGAATTTCATCAATATTTTAAATAAATTCATTGTCGGGACAGAACCCTGGGCTCTTCACAAAAAAGGAAAAACTGAAGACTTAAAACTCGTCCTTTCAAACCTAATGGAAGGGTTAAGAATGACAGCCATATTTGTATACCCCTTCATGCCAGAAACTGCACAAAAGATTTTCACAGCAATTGGTATAAATGAGAAAATAGAAGACTTTGTTAAAAATAAACCTGAAAGTAGAAGTTTTGGGAAAATCAGTGGTACATACAAAGTTCAACAAATACCAGACCTTTTCCCAAGAATTGAAGAAAAAAAACAAGAAGAAGTAACAATAGAAACAAAAAAAGAAGAGAATCTTATAAACATTGAAGACTTTGCAAAGATAGAGATTAAGACAGGCATAATTATATCAGCCGAGGCTGTTCCAAAATCTGATAAACTACTAAGATTGACAGTAGATGATGGGAACAGAAAAAGAACAATTGTGGCAGGGATAGCAAAATTTTATAAACCTCAAGAGATGATAGGCAAATCTATCGTTTTTGTAGCAAACTTAAAACCTGCCAAACTTATGGGGATAGAATCAGAAGGCATGATATTAGCTGCTTCAGATGAACATGGTCTTTCCCTTATAGTGCCAGAAAAAGATATAAAACCAGGAAGTAAGGTACGATAATTTAAAATGCTTAAAATAGTAGATGTTCATACACACCTTGAACTCCCTGAATTTAATGAAGATAGAGAGGAAGTAATTAACCGTTCCTTTAAAAATGGTGTTGAATTTATATGTACCGTTGGCATAGAGCCTAAATACTGGGATTCTGTTAAAAACCTATCTGAAAAATATGAAAAAATTTATTTTTCTGCAGGCATTCACCCCCATGAAGCAAAACTATATAATGATAATACAGAAAATAAACTTGTAGAGTACTTAAAGCACCCCAAATGTGTGGCTTTAGGTGAAATTGGTCTCGATTTTTTCAAAAACTACTCACCAAAAGAAAAACAAATCGAAGTTTTTAATAAACAACTTGCTTTGGCAGAAAAACTCAATAAAAAAATTGTTGTTCATATACGTGATGCCCACAAAGAAGCAAAAGCATGTTTAAAGAAACATAACTTAAAAGGTATCATCCATTGTTTTTCAGGCAATCTTGAAGATGCTAAAGACTATATTGAAATGGGTTACCTTATTTCCATCCCTGGGACAATAACATACAAATCCGCTACAAATTTAAAAAATGTTGTAAAAAACATTCCCCTTGATTATATTCTTACCGAAACAGATGCACCCTTTTTAGCACCTGAACCTAATCGTGGAAAAAGAAACGAACCATTATTCATTATTCACACACTTCAAAAAATAGCTGATATTAAAAACATCACAATTGAAGATACAGCAAGAACAATTTATGTTAATACAATGAAATTTTTTGAACTTCCCATAGAATTAAAGAGTAAATATGTATACAACATAAGAAACTCCCTTTACCTTAACATTACAAATCGCTGTACAAACAAATGCATATTCTGTGGGAAACAAAAAGACTTTTTTGTAAAAGGACACTATTTAAAATTAGATAAAGAACCTACATTAGAGGACATTATAAAGCAATTACCTGAAAACATACATCAATACGATGAAATAGTTTTTTGTGGCTATGGAGAACCAACATTAAGAACAAAATTGATATATGAACTATCTAAAATCTTGAAAGAACGTGGAGCAAAAAAAATTCGTTTGAATACAGATGGACTTGCAAATCTAAGAGAAAAGAAAAACATAATCCCAGAACTTGCAAAATACATTGATGCTGTATCTATTAGCCTGAATGCAGCTGATGAACATACCTATAAAAAACTCTGCAATCCTAGTATTCCAGATGCCTTTAACTCCATTATTGAATTTATAAAAGAATCAAAAAAATACATAAAAGAAGTTACAGCCTCTGCAGTTGCTATGCCAGGATTAGATACCAAAAAAATTAGAGAATTTGTAGAAAATGAATTAAAGGTTAATTATAGAGAACGCCCTTATGACGAATTGGGTTGATTAAGGAAAAAGTGGGATATTATCAAGAGCAGTTTCTTCAGGACAACCAATCATTAAGTTTAAGTTTTGTATAGCTTGCCCTGAAGCACCTTTTACAAGATTATCTATAGCAGATATTATTATTAGCAGGTTATCCCTTTTATCAAGCTTAAATCCAATATCGCAAAAGTTACTACCTACGACACCTTCAATAGTAGGCAATTCATCTTTAAAAATCCTTATAAACCTCTCATGTGAGTAATACTTTTCGTAAATTTCAAAAACATCTTTTTCTTCAATACCTTTCCTCAACCATAGATAAATAGTGCTCAAAATTCCTCTCTTCACAGGTAAAAGATGGGGAGTAAAGTAAACATTAACATTTTCACCTGATATTATATTTAATTGTTCCTCAATTTCTGGCTGATGTCGGTGAACAGTTACATTGTAAGCCTTAAAACCTCCATAAACTTCACAAAAATGTGTTTTTAAACTTAAACTCCTTCCAGCACCAGAAACACCAGACTTACTATCAACAATGATACGTTTATTTTCTACCATCCCTTCTTTTAAGAGCGGATAAAGAGGAAGAATTACAGATGTAGGATAACATCCTGGATTTGCAACAATTTTTGCCTTCTTTATATCATTTCGGTATATCTCTGGTATTCCATAAACAGCCTCATTAACAAGCTCAAAACAGGGATGTTCTCCGTACCATTCTTTATAAAGATTTTCTGACTTTAATCTAAAGTCTGCACTTAAATCTATTATTCTTTTTCCCTTTTGTATGATTTCCGCTACAATTGGGGCTGATTCATGATGAGGTAATGCAGAAAATACAACATCTGCATCCAAAGCATCTGGACTTTTGTATTCTATACATTCCAAATCACAGATGTTTTTAAAATAAGGAAAAACCTGAGAAAACTTCTTCCCCACATACTGTCTTGTTGTTAGTGTAGTAATTTCAACATAAGAATGCCGAACCAGCATTCTCACCAGTTCGGCACCTGTATAACCTGTTGCACCAATTATAGCTATTGTTATTTTCTTGCTCATCAAAATTAACGTTTTGAGTACTGGAATCTCTTCCTTGCCTTTGGTCTCCCATACTTCTTACGTTCAACTTCTCTTGGGTCTCTTGTTAGGAATCCTGCTTTTTTTAACACATCTCTATATTCTGCATTCATATTTACAAGAGCCCTTGCAATGCCATGTCTTAAAGCACCTGCCTGACCTGACATACCACCACCAACAAGGGTTGCCTGTACATCTACACTATTTAGAGTATTTGTAATAACTAAAGGGTCAGTAATTAACTTCATAGCCATTGGCATTTTAAAATATTGTTCGGCACTAACACCATTGACTATAATTTTACCTGTACCTGGTTTAATCCAAACACGAGATACTGCCCTCTTTCTCCTTCCTGTTGCGTAAATTCTTTTTTCAACTATCATATTGGCTTTAACTCCTTAAAAATTTTATAGATTAAGCAAAACAGGCTGTTGTGCAATGTGTGGATGTTCATTTGTTGAATAAATTTTTAATCTGTTAATTCTATGGTCACGCAACTTATTTTTTGGAAGCATACCATACACAGCCTGCCATAAAATTTCTTCTGGTTTTTCTGTTCTCAATTTTTCTGCTGTAACGCTACGAAAGCCACCGGGATACCCTGTATGCCAATAATAGGTTTTTTGCTTCCATTTCTTACCAGTAAGTACGATATCTTTAGCATTTACAACAACTACAAAATCACCCCCATCAACAGATGGTGTATAAGTTGTTTTACCTTTGCCCATTAGCAATTCTGCAATTTTTGTAGCTATACGTCCTAAAACCTTTCCCTTAGCATCGATAAGATACCACCTTCTCTCAATATCCTCTTTTTTTGGCCAATAAGTCTTCATCGAAAACTACTCCTTTACTGATATTAGACATCAAATTTTATTTGAATTATCACTGCTTGTCAACATTTTTTTTAACTACTATGTAAGAGAATTAAAAGTACAGGTTGGAGAAAAATAAGGCTTGTTTCTTATTTTATAGGATAGTTGTTAGAAACAATAGAAGTAAAGACGCATTTTTTTATAAGCAAAACATAAAGATGCATTAAAAACATAACATACTTTTATAAACCGCAACAATTTATGTTCAATAGACCGCCTTTAATTTTTTTGCCAATTTAATTAAATAAACATAGATCTAATGAAAATGATGAAATAATCTATGTCAATGAGAATTGAGATAAGTTTCCAGCGGAAAATGATGGGTTACCTGAAAACTTAAGTGATAATATAATGTTATGCAAAAAATAGAAATTTACGACGTGGAAAAGCTGAAGTCCTTTTATAGCTTTATCCAAAAATATTCATTATATGTTCAATTCGAGGCGGATTAAATGATAAATCAATCCCTATTGCTTCAAATCTCAAAGGTGTTTCTTTTAAATTGTTCTTTAAACAATAGTATTGAGCTACTTTTACCATTCTCTTTTGTTTGTTGATTGTTATAGCTTCCAACGGTGACCCAAAATCTTTTTTACTTCTTGCTTTTACCTCAATAAAGCAGAGTATATTATCTTTTTTAGCAATAATATCAATCTCACCATATGAACAGTTAAAATTTCTATCAAGTATTTTATAACCTTTTTCTTTAAGATAGTTTGTTGCATATTCTTCAAAATGTTTACCTAAATACCTTTTATTCATAAAAGTTTTTTAATCAAATTTGTCTCGTCTATTTTTAAAAAGCTTTTTCTGTGTATAGGACAAGGACCATACTTATTTAAAAGTTCATAGTGTAGCTTTGTTCCATACCCTTTATGTTTATCAAAAAGGTATTGTGGGTATTCTTTGCTTAATTCAACCATTAAACTGTCTCTGTAATCTTTAGCTAAAATAGAGGCAGCAGAAATAGCAATACATTTAGAATCTCCTTTAACAACTGTCTTTTGTAAAACACCTTTAATGTAGGGATTTTCTAAATGACCATCTATTAAAATCAATGACGGTTTTATTTTTAAGCTATTGTAAGCATCTTCCATAGCTTTAAATGTAGCGGTAAGGATATCTGTCTGGTCTATATAAGATGCATCTTTTACACCAATACCATAAGAGAGTGCTGTTTTTTTTATTATTTTTGCCAGTTCTTTTATTTTTTTCGGATTAAGCTTTTTTGAATCAATTATCTCGGGATTATGATAATCTTTTCTTAAAACTACTGCAGCTGCAACAACAGGACCTGCTAAAGGACCTCTCCCAACTTCGTCTATGCCACATACTAAATCAAGTTTTTCGTCTAATTCAAGAAAAAGCTCATCCATAGAGATTATAGTTGGCAAAGCATTTGACTTTGCCAACCCTATCCCTTTATCTGATTTCCTTTATTCTTGCAGCCTTACCTCTCAAGTTTCTAAGATAATAAAGCTTTGCTCTCCTTACTTTACCCTTACTTACAACTTCTATTTTATCTATTACTGGCGAATAAAGGGGAAAAACTTTTTCTACACCAACACCATAGGAAATTTTTCTTACTGTGAAAGAAGTTCTAATACCATCATGCTTTAAGGCAATGACTACACCTTCAAACACCTGTATACGTTCTCTATCACCTTCTTTTACCTTTGTATGAACACGAACAGTATATCCTGGCCTTAATTCTGGCATCTCTTTTCCAGCAATAAAACTTCTTTCGACTTCAATAATTTTACTATTCATTTTATAATACCTCCTTTTATCTTCCACATAACCTATCCAGTATTATTGCTGCGGCAGACCTAACGGAAAGATGATTATAGCTACCCTCTCCAAAAACAGGCTCTAAAATTATATCCGCTGCATTAATAAAATCTTCTGTTAACCCCCACCCTGTACCAAAAACTATTATGTAGGGCGTATTTTTATCTTTATAAATCTTATCTTTCAACTCACTATAACCTATAGCATTTGGAAAAGGCTTAGCATCAGTTATAACAACCTTCGGCTTCTTCTCAAACTCACTCTCTATATCAAGAATTACATCATCAAAACTAGGCTTTAAAACTACATTCAAAAGAGCTTCTTTTCGTCTGGGGTTATAAGTGCTTCCCCAGTCGAATAACCAATGATATAAAATTTTTTTACCAAGTTCAAGTTGTTTTTGTAAAGGTTGAACTATAAAAAACTTTCTCACACCATAAGTCTTTGATATTCTTGAAATATCATGAATGTCATAATTGAAAATTGCAGTTGCTGTAACCTGTTTATTTTTATTGTAAACTGGATAATGTAACAACGCTATATAAAGATTTTCCGGCATACTATGCTTTACCTACTTTGCTTAGCAATTCAGGTCTTATTTTTTGAGTTTTTATAATTGCTTGTTTTTTTCTCCATTCTTCTATTTTTTTGTGATTACCTGATAAAAGAATATCTGGCACTTTAAATCCTCTAAAATCATAAGGTCTTGTATATTGCGGATATTCCAATAAATTATTCATAAAAGATTCATTTTTTACTGAATCTTCTTTTCCAACAACTCCCTTTACAAACCTAAGTACAGACTCTAAAACAACAAGTGCTGCAACTTCACCACCCATTAAAATATAATCGCCTATTGATATTTCTTCATCAATAAAATATTCAATCCTCGCATCTATACCTTCGTATCTCCCACATATAAAGATTAAATGTTCTCTTTGTGAGAGATTTAATGCTAAATCATGTTTAAATTGCTTACCTGAAGGAGTCATTAAAATTCTGAAGCCTCTTCCTCTTTTTACTTCAATATTTTCAAGACATTTGACGATGGGTTCAATTTTCATTACCATACCGGTACCACCACCATAAGGTTCATCGTCTACCATTTTATGCTTATCTTCTGCAAATTCACGTATATTCCAAATTTGTATATCAATAATACTTTTTTCTATGGCTTTATTAATTAAACTTTGCTTTAAAGGAGTCTGGAAATAGTCAGGGAAGATAGTTAAAATATCTATTTTCATAATCCTGCTTCTTTAAAAATAGTTACATCAACTACCATTGTTTTAGTACTAATATCTATTTTTCTCACTATACTTTCAGTAAGTGGATATAAATGCTCTTCTATACCTTTTTTTACAACAATTACATCTACAGCTCCAGTTTCTATAAGTTCTTCAACTATCCCAATGTACTCATTTTCCATGGAATAAACACTACATCCTATTAAATCAACCCAGTAAAACTCGTTCTCTTCTAACTTTGGAAGATACTCCCTTTTAATTAATATTTCCTTACCAGTTAGTTTTTCCGAACTATTTCTATCTATAACCTCTTCAAACTTTACACGAAAAAGTCCCTTATGAGGTTTTACATCTAAAATTTTCAAATCTATATAGTTATTTTCTGCTATCTTAACAGACAAAAAAACACCGCGGAGAAGGGATTTTCCTTCTCCGCTGAAGGTTTTAATCAATACGTAGCCTTTGATACCGTGAGGGCTAACAATATAGCCGAGGGGTACATATTCCCCTTGCATTATTCAACTATTTCAAGAACAGCCCTTTTGCGTGCTTTTGCTGATGCAGCTGAGAGAATTGTTCTCATTGCACGAGCAGTACGCCCTTCCTTCCCAATAACTTTACCACGGTCCTCACTAGCAACAGAGAGTTCGATTACTGTGGTGCGTTCACCATCTACTTCTGTTACCTTGACCTTGTCTGGTTGGTCTACCAGTGCTTTAGCAATGTACTCAATCAGTTCTTTCATACCCATATCTGCCTCCCATCAGTTGTTTTTACTCAGCATTATTATAGATTTTGAGATTTTGTTAAACTTTTAACAATATTTTTCACAGTTTGTGTTAGTTCAGCACCCTTTTTTATCCATTCATCATAAAGCTCTTTTTTAAGATGGGCCTGCTCAATACCTTTTGCAGGGTCATAATAACCCAAAACCTCAATAAATTTTCCGTCTCTTGGAGATTTAGAATCGCTCACCACAATGCGATAAAAAGGTCTCTTTTTACTGCCAGCGCGAAATAATCTAATCTTTACTGCCATCTATTCCTCCTCAATTTATTTAAAAAGTCCACCTAAGCCTCTGAGAAAATTTTTCTCGCCTTTCTTTTTAATCTGTATAAAAATGCGTTTTGCTTCAAAGTAATTTTTTAATAAAGCATTAACTTCTTGGACTGTAGTACCACTTCCCATAGCTATCCTTCTTTTTCGACTACCATTTATTATATCAGGATTTCTCCTTTCTTTAATTGTCATAGAATCTATTATTGCATTCATCCTTTTAAAATCTTTTTCTATTTTATCCCAATCAACTTCATTTTTCAACCTATTCATTCCTGGAATAAATTTCATTATACTTTCAAAAGAACCTAACTTATCTACGTATCTCAACTGCTCTCTAAAATCCTCAAGCGTAAAGGTACCTTTTTTTAACTTTTTTTGCAATTCTAATGCTTTATCTTTTTCAACTACTTCCTGAGCTTTCTCAACAAGGCTAATAACATCTCCCATCCCAAGTATTCTTGATGCCATCCTATCGGGATGAAAAACTTCTAAAGCATTTAATTTTTCACCAACACCTATAAATTTTATTGGAACACCTGTAACTGTTTTCGCTGATAGAGCTGCACCACCTCGAGCATCGCCATCTAACTTAGTTAGAATTAAACCTGTTAGTTTCACTTCTTGGTTAAATTTGTCTGCAACACTGAGAGCTTCTTGTCCTATCATTGAGTCGATTACAAGAAGTACTTCATTTATTTTTATATTATCTCTTATCTGCTTCAGTTCGAGCATCAATTCTTCATCAATATGCAATCTTCCTGCAGTATCTAATATCAACGTATCTAAACCATTTTTATCAGCAAAGACAAAAGCTTCTTTCGCTATGTCCACAGGTTTTTTACCTTTTTCATACTCAAAGAAAGGTATTGATATTTGAGCTGATAATTTTTTTAACTGCTCATAAGCTGCAGGCCTATAGACATCGAGACAACAAAGCCCGGGTTTCCTTTTTTTATTTCTCAAAAATAATGCTAATTTTGCAGCTTGGGTTGTTTTACCAGAACCTTGTAATCCTACCAACATTATAACCGCAGGTGGTTTCCCTGAAAAATCAAGCTCTGCAGTATAACTACCAAGTACATTAACAAGCTCTTCATAAACAATTTTTATAAACTGCTGAGAAGGGGTTATGCTATTTAAAACTTCTTGACCAAGAGCTTTTTCTTTTACTTTATCAAGAAATTCTTTAACTACCTTAATATGTACATCAGCCTCAAGTAGTGCTAAACGCACTTCCCTTAAGGCTTCGTTAATATTGGACTCAGTAATTCTGCCATATCCACGAAGCTTCTTAAAAACACTGGTTAACTTATCTGTTAAACTGTCAAACATAAAGTATATAAATTTTATTGTAAATATAAAATAAAGTCAATAAATATATTGACAAGACTCTGGTTTATAGTGTAATATAATATACTACATTAGACGCGGGGTGGAGCAGCTTGGTAGCTCGTCGGGCTCATAACCCGAAGGCCAGAGGTTCAAATCCTCTCCCCGCTACCATCAATAAAAAGATTTTTGTATTTTCCCTCTTTAATTTAGCAACCCGAAATGTTATAATCATATCGTGCATTTATTGATACTCATTTTTTTTCTTCTATTTTCAAATAACCAACTCTTTGCAGTTAGTGATAACACTATAGCTCAAAAAAAAATACCTACACAAGAACCTCATTTCACCTCACCATTGATTTTTAAATATGGTGAAGAGTATGAAATTACAAAGATTGACATAACTACTATTCCCAACATAAACTCTCTAAAAATATCTGTTAAAGGTGTTAAATTAGGCGACTCAAAAGAACATGTTATGAAAATACTTGGCCATCCCGATGAAATCAATGAAATGGGGATTTATTTTTATAAAGAATCTTCAGCACCACTTTTTGCTATTGTTTTTGATTATGAAAATAATGTTCGAAGAATAGTACTTTTTCCTTCCTTTGCAAAATACGTAATCGGAAACACAAAAAAATTATTAAGCCACCAAATTGCAACTGACGAAGAGCTTCGATATTATCTTTTAGGCATAGAAGATGACAAAATTAAATCCCCTACCGGCAGGATAACATTTAGATATTTAAAAGAAGGATTTGAGTTCACATATTTTAAAATGGGTAATGATTTTGAAGATTTTATGTTTTTTCTTAAATACCCAGCAAAAGTAAGATAGCTTATGAGATTCTTAATTATTTCTATTATCATAATTATTGTAACCCCTCTTTATTCATTTGAGATTTACTCAATAGACACTAACGAAGCCTTGCCAGGTTCTAAAATCATTGTAAGAGGTAAATTTGATATAGAACCTTTAATTTTTTTTGCAGGTAACCAACTTAAATATGAAGTCTTATCTAACAACACTATTGTTGTAAAAATACCTGATGAGATAGAAACTTCCGTTTATTTAATGAGTTTTTATGAAAAAGAATTTAAAAACCCATTATTCTCAATCCCTATAAAGATTATAAAGCCACACCCAAAGATATATTACTTTGAACCTTCACAAATTGATTTTTGCGGTGGTGAAAGAAAAGTTATAATTAAAGGTGAACATCTAACAGATATCAGCTTTGCCAATATAAATGGCTACGAATTAATAAATCTAAAACGAACTTTAAACGATATTGAAATCGATATACCAGAAGACATTTTTATATCACATTTAAGCCCTTTTATTTCAATTGCCTTATATGACAATACAAAAAGTCTTATTTCAAATTTAAACATACCTGTAAATACAAAGCCTGAAATAAAAGAAATAACAAAGAAGAACACTTATTTTAACTATTACGAAATAGAGATTAGAGGAAAAAACTTCATAAATGGCTTAAAGTTCTTTGTAAATAATTATGAAATAAACCAGCGGTTTTCTTTATTAATCAATGAACCTTATGTCTTTGGTCAAACCTATTTACCAAAAACACGTTCTATTACCACCATACACGACTCATATTATATAGAAGACTGTGAAAGAATCATTTATACAAGGTATCCCATAACAACTGATGAAAAGACATTAACAATCCATATAGAATCACCACTCGGTCAAAAAAGTGCACCCTTTAATTTCACTGGTCCTTAAAGTTCTTATCTTGCAAAATAGCAATAAATTTTGTAAAAATAATAGTTGTTAAGGAGTTATTATGCTAATAAGATTTGAACCGTTTCCTGAAAGAATAATGCTACCCGAAGAAGTACCATTGATAGTCTCAACAGAGAATATTACTTTACCAGGTGCAATAGAATCATGTTTTTTTATTGAAAAGAAACATATTGAAGCCATCGAAAAAGCATTTATCTCGCATAAAATAGTTGTTTTTGTACCACCTTTAGATACTTACAAAGATGAATATTTTACAGAATCTGACTTAAACCCAATAGGCACAGCTGTGAAAATTCTACAGCTCGTACATTTACCAGAGGGTGGTCTAAAAATACTCTCAGAAGCACAGTTTAGGGTTAGGATAAATAAGCTATTTGAGTTACATCCTTATCCTATTGCAAAAATTGAAGAAGTAATAGAGTATTATGAAAAAAATGTTGTAATAGAAACACTAATGCAAAGTGTTTTATCATTACTCAAGATTTGCACTTCGTTAGGTAAAACATTCCCTTTAGACGCTCTAAGTATAGCAGAAAGAATTGGAGATGCTGGTAAATTATCTGATTTTATTGGTTTAATACTGTCACTTGGCCATCCTCAGATGCTGGAGGTTTTAAATACTATTGACCCAGCGGAACGTTTAAAAAAAATATTCCTTTTCTTAAGTACTGAAGTTGATTTGCTTCAAATCAAAGGCAAGCTTCAAGCAGAAGCTACAAAGTTAATTGGTAAAACCCAAAGAGATTATTTATTGAGACAACAACTAAAAATTATCCAAAAAGAATTGGGGGAAGAAGATTCTTTAACACAAGAGGTAGAAGAACTTACAAAGCACATTAAAGAAGCAAACATGCCCAAAAAAGTTGAGGAGATTGCTTTAAAAGAGCTATCTCGTTTAAGCAAGATGAATCCTGCTTCTGCTGAATATACTGTTACAAGAACTTACCTTGATTATTTAATTGCTATGCCATGGTCGAAATCAACTGAAGACAAATTAGATATTAACAATGCAAAAGTTATTCTTGATGAAGACCATTACAATTTAGAAAAGGTCAAAGAAAGGATTTTAGAGTTTCTGGCAGTAAGAAAGCTTAAAGGTGGTGACCAAAAAGGACCAATCTTATGTTTTGTTGGCCCACCTGGTGTTGGTAAAACATCTCTTGGTAAGTCCATTGCAAGGGCTCTCGGTAGAAAATTTATAAGGCTTTCATTAGGCGGAATGAAAGATGAAGCAGAAATCCGTGGGCATAGAAGAACCTATGTAGGCGCAATGCCAGGAAGAATTATACAGGAAATTAAAAGATGTGGTTCAAACAATCCTGTATTTATTCTAGATGAAGTTGATAAAATAGGAAGAGATTTTAGAGGTGATCCATCATCAGCTTTGCTTGAAGTACTTGATCCTGAACAAAACAATGCCTTTCTTGACCATTACCTCGATGTACCCTTTGATTTAAGCAAGGTTTTATTTATCACAACAGCTAACCTTCTCGATCCTATACCTGCACCTCTAAGAGATAGAATGGAAGTAATTAATATTTCTGGCTATACTGAAGAAGAAAAGGTAAAGATAGCAGAAAAACATTTAATACCAAAACAACTAAAGGAAAACGGTCTTGGAAGCTTCGATATTAAATTCACACAACAAGCTATCATTAAAATAATAAGAGAATACACCAGAGAAGCGGGTTTGCGAAATTTGGAGAGGAATATTGCCAATATATGCAGAAAGATAGCAAGAGAAATTACACAATATGGTGAAAAAAAATTTGTTATAAATGAAAAAAAAGTCTCAAAATATTTAGGACCACGAAAATTCTTCTTTGAAAGAGCATTTTATAGCAAGACCCCTGGTGTTGCTATAGGCCTTGCATGGACAGAAAGTGGTGGTGATATAATCTTTGTTGAAGCTACAAAAATGAAAGGAGAAAAGGGATTAATTCTTACAGGTTATTTAGGTGATGTTATGAAGGAATCGGCTCAAGCGGCTGTTAGCTATATTAGAAGCCATGCAGAAAAGTATAATATAGACCCCGATATATTTTCTAAAAGTGATATTCACATTCATGTACCTCAAGGAGCTATCCCTAAAGACGGTCCATCTGCGGGCATTACTATAGTTGCAGCACTTCTATCTTTATTTTCAGGTAAACCTATTAGAAATGATGTAGCTATGACTGGTGAAATTACGCTCACTGGAAGAGTATTGCCTATAGGTGGAATTAAGGAAAAAGCACTTGCTGCAAGAAGATCAGGGATCAAAAAAGTGATTATCCCGAAAGATAATGAACCAGATTTACAGGATTTACCAAAATTCGTCAAAAAAGATTTAACATTTATTCTTATCAGTAATATTGAAGAAGCAATACCACACATCTTTTAATAAAAAAAGTCTGCGGGATAAACAACCGCAGACTTTTTTAGTTAAAAAACAGTAGTAATATAAATGCTTAAGATTCTTTTTCTTTTAAAGAAATATCAAAATCAACCCATTCAAGTATAGCCATAGGGGCTGCATCACCCAATCTCCTCTGAAGTTTCAAAACCCTTGTATATCCACCTTTCCTGTTATTAAATTTAGGTGCAATCTCATCAAAAAGTTTTTTTAGTGCCTCATCATCTCTTAAAAAAGCAAAAGCAAGTCTTCTTGAATGAAGATCCCCTTTCTTACCGAGGGTAACCATCTTATCTGCATATCTTCTCACAACTTTTGCTTTTACTTCGGTCGTTTCAATTCTGCCATGTTTTATTAAAGATACCACCATGTTTTTAATCATCGCAATACGATGAGGGGTTATTCTACCTAGTCTTTTTGTTTCCGCTCTGTGTCTCATATTACATTACTCCTCTGTTTTTTTCTCTTTAGAAAGATGCTTAGCAAGTAATTCTTCCCAGTTGGGAATTTTCATATTTAAAGAAAGCCCTAACTCAGCTAAAACAGCTTTAATATCGTTTAGTGACTTTCTACCAAAGTTTTTATAAGTAAGCATTTCTGCCTCTGTTTTTTGAACAAGCTCACCAATCCATTTAATATTCGCATTTTTCAAGCAATTGGCAGCTCTAACTGGTAATTCGAGTTCATCAACACTTTTAAAAATATTTTCATTTATCTGAGTTTCACTTTGAGTTGTAATTTCTTTTTGAGGATAAATCTCCTCTTCTTCTGGCTCTTCATCGAAGTGGATAAATATATCAAGATGTTCTTTTAATATTTTTGCTGAAATACCAAGAGCATCTTCAGGATCCATGCTACCATCTGTCCACACCTCAATAGTAAGTCTATCATAATCTGTCATTTGTCCTACACGAGTATTTGTAACCTCAAATGTAGCCTTTTTGATAGGCGAAAAGATTGCGTCAATAGGGATATACCCTATTTCCATATTTTCCAATTTATTTCTTTCTGCAGGTGACCAACCTCTGCCAAGCTTAACAAGAAATTCAGCACTAAAAACAGCACCATTATCTAAGGTTGCTATTATATGGTCGGGATTTAAAATTTCAACCTCATTCTCTGTAAACTTTATATCTTTTGCGGTTACAACACCTGGCCCCTCCACATATACTTTCGCCCATTCATCTCTAAACTCAGGGGGAACTTTAAACCTAACACCTTTTAAATTCAATATTATATCAAGCACATCCTCTTTTACACCCTTAATTGAACTAAATTCATGTGCCACGCCGTCAATCTTTACAATTGTTATAGCAGCACCATATAATGAAGATAGCATTATCCTTCTAAGAGAATTTCCTATAGTTGTACCATAACCTTTTTCAAGTGGTTCAATCTTAAACTTACCATATGTATTTGAGTAAGTTTCCTTTTCGACCTCTACTCTTTTAGGTTTGATGAGGTCTCTCCAAACTTTATACATAATTTTTCCTCCATTTTGGCTTATTTAGAATAGAGCTCTATTATTAAATGTTCCTGAATGGGGTATTCAATCTCCTGTCTAATAGGTAGCGCTTTCACTATACCTTTCATGTTTTCTTTATCAAGCTCAAGCCATGTAGGTATTACCCTTCTCACAACTGCTTCAAGAGCATCTTTTATAACAGGATTATCCTTACTCTTTTCAGCTACAGAAATTACATCATTTGGTTTAACAGTATAAGAAGGGATATTAACACATCTACCATTTACAAGAAAATGCCTATGAACAACAAGTTGTCTTGCCTGTTTCCTTGAATTTGCAAAACCTAACCTAAATACTACATTATCAAGCCTTCTTTCGAGAAGAGATAACATGTTCTCACCGACTATACCTTTCATCCTGTCAGCTCTTTGATATATAAGACGGAACTGTCTCTCAAGGATACCATAAATCCTTTTTACCTTCTGCTTTTCCCTAAGCTGTAACCCATAGTTAGATACTTTTGTCTTATTCTGTCCATGTTGCCCAGGTGGGTAATTTCTTCGCTCTACAGCACACTTATCTGTATAACAACGGTCCCCTTTTAGAAAAAGCTTTTTGCCTTCTCTTCTACATAATCTACAATTTGCACCTAAATATCTAGCCAATCTATACCTCCTTTATTAAACTCTTCTTCTTTTTGGTGGTCTACAACCATTGTGTGGAATTGGTGTTACATCTTTAATAGCCACAATCTTAAAACCAAAAGCTTGTAAGACTCTCATTGCAGATTCCCTTCCACTACCAGGACCTTTAACATATATAGTAAGGTTTTTAATGCCAAATTCTTGCGCCTTTTTGGCTACACTTTCAGCAGCCAACTGTGCTGCATAGGGAGTACCTTTTCTTGAACCTTTAAACCCAACACTACCTGCACTTGCCCATGCAAGCACATTACCTTCCATATCAGTTACAGTAACAATGGTATTGTTAAAGGTAGATTTTATATGTATTGCTCCATTCGCTACTGTTTTCTTTTCTTTTTTCTTCTTTACCCTTGGTTTTGCCATTAATTCCTCCTAAATTACTTGGTTTTTCTTCCACCGATTGGTTTACGTGGACCTTTTCTCGTACGGGCATTTGTATGTGTTCTCTGTCCCCTTACAGGAAGACCCAATTTGTGTCTCAACCCCCGGTAGCATCCTATTTCCATTAGTCTCTTAATATTAAGCGCCACTTCTCTTCTTAAGTCACCTTCCACTTTATAATTTTTATCGATAATATCCCTGATTTTTGCAATTTGGTCATCAGTTAAATCTTTTGTTCTGATATCATAACTTACACCCGCCTGATCAAGAATTTTTTGAGCGGTTGCTCTTCCAATACCATAAATATAGGTTAGAGCAATCTCAATCCTCTTATTTTTTGGTAAATCTACACCTGCTATACGTGCCACAATATGCCTCCTTATCCCTGTCTTTGCTTATGTTTAGGGTTTTCACAAATAATTCTGATAACACCCTTTCTTTTGATCACCTTACATTTACTGCAAATTTTTTTTACTGACGGTCTAACCTTCATAATAATTACTCCTCATTTATTTTGCTCTGTATATTATCCTGCCCCTTGTAAGGTCATATGGCGAAAGTTCAACCATTACCCTATCCCCTGGCAATATTCTTATAAAATGCATCCTCATCTTACCTGAAACATGGGCCAATATTAAATGCCCATTATCTAATTTAACCCTGAACATTGCATTTGGAAGGGTTTCTACTACTACTCCTTCTACTTCTATCGCATCTTCCTTAGGCATTAAAACCCTCCAAAGCAGTTAAAATAACTGGTCCTTCTTTTGTTATAGCTACACAATGTTCAAAATGTGCTGATTTCTTACCATCAGCTGTTTTTGCAGTCCAACCATCCTTTTCCATTATAATATTATAAGTTCCTGCATTTACCATAGGCTCAATTGCAAGCACCATACCTTCTCTCAATTTTATACCACAGCCTGGATTACCAAAATTCGGTACTTGCGGCTCTTCATGTAACTTTTTTCCTATACCATGTCCTACAAATGCTCTAACCACAGAAAAACCGTTCGCTTCTACATATCTTTGTATCGCATAGGAAATATCATAAAGCCTGTTGCCTAAACGTGCTTGCTCTATACCTTTATATAAAGCCTCCTTTGTAACGTTTACTAGTTTTTTATCTTCCTCCGAACCTTCACCAACAATCAATGAAACCGCTAAATCTGTATAATAACCATCTCTCTCAACACCATAATCAAGGCTTACAATATCGCCGTTTTTAAATACTTTACTTTCAAGAGGTATTCCATGCACAATTTCATCATTTACAGAAATACAAATATTCGCAGGATACCCCCTGTAACCTTTAAAAGCATTCCTTACACCAAACTTACTTGATAACCTTTCAATCATACTATCAATACTTTTAGCAGTAACTCCTTCTTTTATATTCTGCACTGCTTCCCTTAAAATCTCAGCAGCAATAATACCAATTTCTCTTAACTTCCTTATCTCTTCATCAGTTTTCAAAACAACCAATTACTTACCTTCTAAAACTTTTATTATAGCATTAAAAATATCATCAGGCGATTTCGTACCATCTATTTTCTCTACCATGCCTTTACTTCCATAAAAATCAAGTAATGGTGCAGTTTGAGCATGGTAAACACTCAATCTATTTTTTATGGTTTCCTCTTTATCATCATCTCTCTGAAACAACTCCCCACCGCATTTATCACAAACATTCTCTTTCTTTGGTGGATCAAACTTAATATGGTACATCTGACCACAAGATTTACATGTACGTCTTCCCGTTAACCTTTCTAAAAGTACTTCATCGGGAACTTCAAGGGCAAGCACTTTATCTATTGGCATATTTAGTTCTTTTAACATTTTTTCAAGTGCCTCAGCCTGTGCAACAGTCCTAGGAAAACCATCAAGAATAAATCCCTTTGAACAATCTGGTTCTTTTAATCTATCTTGCATAATACCAATAACAACTTCATCAGGAACAAGCTTTCCTGCATCCATATATTCCTTTGCTTTTTTCCCCATGGGAGTCCCTTCTTTAACGGCTGCCCTTAATATATCACCTGTAGAAATCTGAGGTATTCCATAACGCTCAATTAACATCTTAGCTTGTGTTCCTTTACCTGCCCCTGGAGGGCCTAAAAATATAATTCTCATACTTCTCCCCCTTTATCTTCTTCCTCTTATTCTCCCCTTTTTCATAAAACCTTCATAACTACGAGATAAAAGAAACGTTTCAATCTGTGCCAATGTATCAAGAGCAACACCAACAACAATTAAAAGTGCTGTGCCACCAAAATAAAAAGGAACATTAAATTTAGAAATTAGTATATTGGGAAGGACACATATTATAGACACATAAATAGCACCGCCAAGCGTAATTCTACCAAGTATTTTATCAATATATTCACCTGTCTTTGGACCAGGCCTTATACCAGGAATGTATCCTCCATACTTTTTTAAATTCTCTGCAACATCTTGAGGATTAAAAACAATTGCAGTATAAAAATAGGCAAAAAATATAATCAAACCAACAAAAAGAAAGTTATATATTAGATTTCCAGGTCCTAAACTTTGAATTATAGAATTTAATATGGGCATTTTGTTTAACGTTTCTTTTGGGATAAAACTTGCGACAGTCGCTGGAAACATGAGTATGGATGATGCAAAAATAGGTGGTATTACACCAGCAGTATTCACCTTCAAAGGCAAGTGTGTAGATTGGTTACTATATATCTTATTGCCTACAACCCTTTGAGGATATTGAATTGGTATTTTTCTTTGGGCTGTCTCCATAAAAATTATGACTGCAACAACTATAAACATAAAAACAAGCAATGCCAACAATAAAAATAAGTTGAGTTCGCCTGTTTTTATTAAATTGAAGGTGTTACCAAGTGCAGAAGGCATGCGTGCAACAATACCGGCAAAAATTATCATTGAAATTCCGTTTCCAATGCCTCTTTCTGTCATTTGTTCACCTAACCACATTATAAAAGCAGTACCTGATGTCAATGTAAGGGCAGTTAAAATACGAAAGCCCCACCCAGGATTGTTAACAATACTTTGTCCCACTGGTCCAGTTGTATGTTCAAGACCATAAGCTATACCAAAGCCTTGTATCAAACTAATTATAACTGTACCATACCTTGTGTATTGAGTAATCTTTTTCCTGCCCAGTTCACCTTCTTTTTGTAACCTTGCTAATGTAGGCGAAACAACTGTTAACAATTGCATGATAATAGATGATGAAATATATGGCATTATACCGAGAGCGAAAACAGAAAACCTCTCTAATGCACCGCCACTAAACATGTTGAAAAAGCCAAATATTGTACCACTTGCCATTTTAAAATACTCTGCCAAAGCTTCAGCATCAATACCAGGTGTTGGTATATGTACACCTATCCTATAAACAACCAGCATCATCAGTGTAAACAAAAGTCTTTTATTCAATTCTGGAATTTTGGGTACATTTTGAATTTTCAAGCAATTACCTCCACCTTACCACCCGCTTTCTCAATCTTTTCTATAGCAGATTTACTAAATTTATGTGCTTTAACAATAAGTGGAACTTTCAACTCACCTTCGCCAAGTATTTTTAAGCCATCTAACATCTTTTTAACAATACCTTTTTCTAAAAGTATTTCTGGCGTTACTTCAGTTTGAGCTTCAAAAACATTTAAACTATGTATATTTACAATTGCATATTCCTTTCTAAAAGGTGCATTTTTAAAACCTCTTTTAGGTATCCTTCTAACAAGTGGCATTTGTCCACCTTCAAAATAGGGAGGAATTGAAGCACCTGTTCTAGCTGTCTGTCCCTTACCACCACGACAAGACGTTTTTCCATGCCCTGAACCTGGACCTCTACCAACTCTTTTATTTTTCTTAACAGCTCCTGGCCTGGGTTTTAATTCATTTAACTTCATCTTTCCTCCTATAACTCTTTTACATCTAACAAATGATTTATTTTATTAATCATGCCACGTACAGCAGGAGTATCGGGCAGTACTATCGATGAATAAGTTTTTTTCAAACCTAACCCCTTAGCAATATTTCTTTGTTTTTCATTACAACCAATGAGGCTTCTTTTCAAGGTTATCTTAAGCTTCTTTTCCATAATAACAATCCCCTGCAAACGATTTATGCAGATTTATATAGTTCATAGTCTTTAATTTCAATACCTCTTTTTCTTGCTACTTCTTGAGGATCGTTTAAACTCACAAGTGCTTTGATTGTTGCTTTTACAACATTATGTGGATTAGATGAACCGATTATCTTTGTTAACAAATTATGAATCCCCACTGATTCAACAACAGCTCTCACTGTTGAACCAGCAATAACACCAGTACCTGGAGAAGCAGGAAGTAACAAGACTTTTGTAGCTCCATGCTCACCAATCACTTCATGTGGAATTGTACCTTCAATAAGTGGTACTTTAACTAATTCCCTCTTTGCTTTATCAACAGCTTTTCTAATCGCTTCAGGCACTTCCCTTGCTTTACCCAAACCATAACCAACTGTACCTTGACCATCTCCTACAACAACAAGGGCACTAAACCTAAAACGCCTTCCACCTTTAACAACTTTTGCAACCCTATTAATGCTTATTAACCTATCAACGAGTTGTTCCTGTGTTTCTTTTACTTCTAAATCTTCCAAGGCATACCCCCTTTTAAAAGATTAAACCAGCTTCTCTTGCAGCATCAGCTATAGTTTTAACTTTGCCATGATATTTATAACCATTTCTATCAAACACAACCTTTGTGATACCGATAGTCTTTGCCTTTTCAGCAATTAGCTTTCCAAGCGCTTTCGCAGCTTCAATGTTTTTCTTATTTTTTAAGTTAGCATCAAAATCTTTGCTCATAGTTGAAGCAGCACACAAAGTCCTACCTTCATCATCATTGATTATCTGAACATAAAGGTGTTTTAAACTTCTATAAACACACATACGCGGCCTTTCTTTAGTGCCATGTATTTTTTCTCTAATTCTTATCTTTCGTCTCATTCTCGGTTCTAAATGCTTTGTTGATCTCATATCTTCAACCCTCTATATTTTTATTTCTTTGCAGCTGCTTTACCAGGTTTAAGCTTCAAGACAGCCCCTGCCATCCTAATGCCCTTTCCTTTATAAGCATCGGGCATCCTTAGTTTCATAATATTTGCTGCAGTTTGTCCTAATAATTCTTTATCGATAGAAGTTAAAACAATTTTTGTCTGCTTTTCAACTGTACAATTAATATTTTTAGGTAGTTCAAACTTTACTGGATGGGAATAACCAAGTGTAAAGTTTAACACATTCCCCTGCAAATCTGCTCTATAACCAACACCAACAAGCTCTAACTCTTTTGTAAATCCCTGAGTAACTCCAACAACCATATTATTAATTTTTGCTCTCATCAAGCCATGAAAAGCCATTGTCTGCTTCTTATCATTTTCTCTTTTAACCTCAACAATACCATCTTTAACTTCAACTTTTATATTAGGCATCAAATCATGTTCAAGTGAACCCTTAGGGCCTTGAACTTTAACTTTATTATTTGTAACAACAACCGTCACATCTTTAGGCAATATAATTGGTTTTCTACCTATCTTTGACATTATCAAAACTCCTTACCAGATTTTGCAGAGTAATTCTCCGCCAATATTATTTTTAATTGCTTCTTTGTCTGTCATTAAACCTTTTGATGTGCTGAGTATTGCAATTCCAAGCCCTCTTTTAACTGGCTGAATTGCCTCATGTTTTACATAAACACGCCTACCAGGTTTGCTTACTCTAACAAGAGCATTGATAATAGGTCTTCGCTTCTCATCATATCCCAATTTAATGCGTATAACAGGGTGGTTATCCTTTGTATCTTTTTCATAACCAAGTATAAAACCTTCCCTTTTAAAAATTTCAATTATTTTCTCATTAATCTTTGAATATTGGACTACAACTTCTTGTTTTTTTGCCATACAACCATTTCTTATTATTGTTAACATATTTGCAATTGTATCCATATTCCACTCCTACCAACTAGCCTTTTTTACACCTGGTATTTCACCACGAGAAGCCAGGTTTCTAAAACAAATCCTGCACATATTAAACTTTCGCAAAAAAGCTCTGGGACGACCACAAAGGGGACAACGGTTATATTGCCTTACTTTAAACTTTGGCTTCCTTAAAGCTTTTACCATCATGCATACTTTAGCCACGTAAAATCCTCCTTAATCTCTAAAGGGAAATCCAAAGGCAGACAATAATGCCTTTGCTTCCTCATCATTTTTTGCTGTAGTAACAAAGGTGATATTCATACCTTTAACTTTTTCTACTTTATCGTAATCTATTTCAGGAAAAATTAGTTGCTCTTTTACACCAATAGTATAATTACCTCTACCATCAAAGGATTTGCTTGAAACACCCTTAAAATCACGAACCCTAGGCAATGCAATAGTTAAAAATCTTTCCAAAAACTCATACATTCTGTCTCTGCGTAAAGTTACCATAACACCAATAGGCATACCTTTTCTTAACTTAAAATTAGAAATTGCTTTTTTTGCCTTAGTTACAACAGGCTTCTGCCCTGTTATCAAACTTATCTCTTCAACAGCTCTATCAATCAACTTTATATTTGAAGTAGCTTCGCCAAGACCCATATTAATAACTATTTTTTCAAGTTTTGGAACTTGACAGATATTTTTATATCCCTGCTCTTTCATTAGCTTTGGTTTTATCTCTTTCTCATACAATTCTTTTAATCTTGCCATATTCACTTACCTCTTAAATAATTTCGCCACATTTTTTACAATATCTAACCTTACTACCATCTTCTAAAATTTTTCTACCAATCCTTACACCCTTTGCACATTTTTTGCAGTATAATAGCACCTTGCATACAGGCAAAGGTAACTCTTTCTCAATTATCCCTCCCTGAGGATTAGCCTGGCTTGGCCTCATATGTTTCTTTACAACATTTATCTTTTCTACGATTACTTTTCCTTCATCCCTTAAAACTTTCAAAACTTTCCCCGATTTTCCACGGTCTTTTCCTGAAATCACAACAACGGTATCGTCTTTTTTTATATAAGTTTTCAACATAACCTAAACTCCTATAGAACTTCTGGTGCTAAAGAAATTATTTTCATAAACTTTTTTGCTCTCAACTCACGAGCAACAGGTCCAAATATACGTGTTCCTATTGGTTCCAGCTGGTTATTCAGCAAAACAGCTGCATTATCATCAAAACGAATGTATGAACCGTCAGGTCTTCTAACCGCTTTCTTTGTTCTCACAACTACTGCTTTTAAAACATCGCCCTTTTTCACTTTCCCTTCAGGAATAGCTTCTTTGACTGAAATCACTATTAAATCTCCAACAGTAGCATATCTTCTCTTAGTACTTCCAACAACTTTTATACATTGAACCCTTTTTGCACCCGAATTATCTGCTACCTCAAGCTTTGTTTGCATCTGTATCATATTGCAGCTCCTTTAATTTCTATCCTTCCAAAGTTTGAACTTTTTCTATTATCTTCTTTACTGCCCATCTCTTTTCTTTGCTTAGTGGTCTTGTTTCAATAATCATTACTTTATCACCAATCTTACACTCATTTTTTTCATCATGGGCTTTATATTTTTTCTTTTCCCTCACAATCTTCTTATAAATGGGATGCATATAGATACGTTCAACAGATACAACAACTGTTTTATCCATTTTGTCACTTACCACAGTCCCAATAAAAGTTTTTGGATTCCTTTTACGCTCCATGTGTTCCTTCCTTATTTATTTAAATTTTTCTCTTTCATTGCTGTCAAAACTCTTGCAAGGTCTTTTCTTAAATTTTTTATTTTTGCAGTATTTTCAAGTTGGTTCATGTTTTTTTGCCATTTCAAACGGAATATCTCTTCCCTTAACTCTTTAGCCTTTTCTTGCAACTCCTTATATCCTAACTCACGAATTTCTGCCATTTTCATAATTATTCTTCCTCTCTCATAACAAATCTTGCTTTTATAGGTAATTTATTTGCTGCTAACCTAAAAGCTTCCATTGCTTCTTCTTTAGAAATACCTTCTACCTCATAGAGTATTCTTCCTGGTTTAACGGGGCATACCCAATCAACAGGAGCACCTTTACCTTTACCCATACGGGTTTCAGCAGGTTTTGCCGTTATAGGTTTATCAGGAAAAATTCTTATCCAGAGTTTACCACCCTTTTTCATCCTCCTTGATATTGCAACACGTGCAGCTTCTATCTGCCTTGTTGTTAAAAATCCTGCTTCCAATGCCTGTAATCCATAATGACCAAAAGCCACTTCCGTCCCTCTTGTAGCAACACCTCTTAATCTTCCCTTTTGCTGTTTCCTGTATTTAACTTTCTTAGGTGTCAACATAAATAACTCCTTTATTTATAACCTTTTAAAATCAGCATACTGACCTACTTCACCTTTAAAAATGGCAACTTTAACACCAATTACACCATACTTTGTTTTTGCAGTAGCTACTCCATAATCGATATCAGCTCTTAATGTTTGCAATGGTACTCTACCTTCTCTATACCATTCAGTACGAGCTATTTCTGCACCAGCTAATCTTCCTGCACAGGATATCTTAATACCTTTAGCACCTGCCCTCATAGCAGCAGTAACAGCTTTCTTCATCGCTCTTCTAAAAGCCACCCTTCTTTCGAGCTGTAATGCTACATTTTCTGCAACAAGAACAGCGCTTAACTCAGGCTTCCTAACTTCTTCAACCTGAATGAAAATCTCATTCTTAGTAAACTTCTGTAAATTTTTCTTTAAATTTTCAAGCTCTGCACCTTTTTTCCCAATAATACTTCCTGGCCTTGCAGTGTAAATAATCACCTTTGCCTTTTCAGGCGAACGTTCAATTACAACATCTGCAATACCTGCATGATAGAACTGTTTCTTTAAATAGTTCCTAATTTTTAAGTCTTCATGAAGAAATTTTGCATAATTTTTATCAGCAAACCATCGGGAGTTCCAGGTTTTATTTATCCCGATTCTTAATCCAATGGGGTTTACTTTCTGTCCCAATGTATACCTCCTTTATTTCTCATCAAGTACTACGACTAAATGACTATATCTTTTTTTAATTATATCTGCTCTACCCATAGCTTTGGGCATAACCCTTTTTAAAGCAAAGGATTGTTCAGCATATGCTTTCTTTACATAAAGATTATCTATATCTATAATTTTTTTCTGTTCAGCATTTGCAATAGCTGACTTTAAAACTTTTAAAAACAACCTTGCACCATTGCGTGGGTTATATTTTAATATGTCAATAGCCTGATTTACATCCTTCCCTCTAATTAAATCTGCTATCAATCCCGCTTTTCTATGAGAAATCTTAACATACTTAGCTTTTGCCCTTACTTCCATAAATCCCCCTACTTACCACCAACTTTTGATTTTTTATCCCCTGCATGACCATGAAAGGTCCTAGTTGGTGCAAACTCTCCAAGCTTATGGCCAACCATATTTTCAGTTACATATACTGGAATAAATTTTCTACCATTGTGCACAGCAAAAGTCAAACCTACAAATTCAGGTAAAATTGTTGACCTTCTTGACCATGTTTTTATAACTTTCTTATCGCCTGTTTCAAGGGCAGTTCTTACTTTTTTCATTAAATGGTCATCTACAAAAGGTCCTTTCTTGCTCGATCTTCCCATTTTCAATCCTCACTTATTTTCTTCTTTTTACAATAAAAACAGAGGTTCTTTTATTTCTTCTTGTTTTTAAACCCTTAGCTAATTGTCCCCATGGAGAACAGGGATGTCTGCCACCAGAACTTTTACCTTCACCACCTCCAAGGGGATGGTCAATTGGGTTCATTGCAACTCCACGAACATGAGGTCTCCAACCCAACCAACGAGATCTTCCTGCTTTTCCAATGGATATATTTTCATGATCGAGATTACCAACCTGTCCAACCGTTGCCATGCAATTAATATGGATCTTTCTTAACTCACCTGATGGCATTTTTAAAAGTGCATAATCTTCTTCTTTACCCATTATCTGAGCAAAGGTACCTGCACTTCTTGCAATCTGTCCACCTTTCCCGATTTTGAATTCAATATTATGAACCATTGTTCCCACAGGTATATATTTTAAAGGTAAAGCATTACCAGGCTTTATTTCTGCATCAGGCCCCGACATTACTTCATCTCCAACAGATAAACCCACTGGAGCAATGATGTATCTTCTTTCACCATCTTTATACTTAATTAAAGCAATTCTCGCTGAACGGTTTGGATCGTATTCAATAGCTTCAACTATACCTGGTATACCAATCTTGTCTCTTTTAAAGTCAATAACCCTATAAAGCCTTTTATGTCCACCACCTCTGTGCCATGCAGTTATCCTACCAAAATTGTTTCTTCCATAAGCCTTGTCAATCTTAACAATTAACGACTTTTCAGGCTCTTTTTTTGTTATCTCTTCAAAGGTTGAAGTTGTAACAAACCTTCTTCCAGGAGATGTTGGTTTATAAGTTTTCACACCCATTTTTTATACCCTCAACTTTGAATAAAATCTAAATTCTCCCCTTCTTTAAGGGTTACAATTGCTTTTTTCCATGAACTTGTTCTTCCAACACTTCTACCAATCCTTTTCCACTTCCCTGGTAGTATTGCAGTTCTAACATTCTCTACTTTTACTTTAAAAAGTTTTTCAACAGCATCCTTAATTTCCTTTTTTGTAGCATCCTTTGCAACTTTAAACACAACCTTTCTATTTTCTTTTAATATTGTTGACTTTTCAGTTATGACAGGACCTTTTATTACATCATAAATTGTTTTCATACAGCAAGCACTCCTTCAATCTTCTCCACTGACTGCTTGTGGAGGATTATATTTTCATACTTCATAATATCATAAACATTCAAAGCATCTGTACACATAACTTTCACATTGGGTATATTACGTGCAGAAAGTTCTACTTCTTTATTTTTCCCAGGGATTACAACAAGCACCTTATCAAGGTTAAAAGATTTCAATATTGCATTAAAGTGTTTCGTTTTAATTTCTGGTAATTTTATATCATCAATTATAAAAAGTTTATTTTCTTGAGTTTTAAGACTAAGTGCTGATCTCATAGCGGCACGTCTTACCTTTTTCGGTAATATATAACTATAATCCCTTGGTTTAGGTCCAAACACAATTCCACCTTTTCTCCATAATGGCGAACGTATTGAGCCAACTCTCGCTCTGCCAGTTCCTTTCTGTTTCCAAGGTTTTTTACCACCACCAGAAACTTCTCCACGAGTTTTCGTTGAAGCAGTACCCTGTCTTTTATTGGCTAACTGCATTTTAACTACAGAATGAATAAGATAATCCTTTATGGGGCCAAAGAAAACCTCATCTTTTACATCCATTTCACTAACTTTCACGAAATTTTGGTCATAAACAGGCAACTTAGCCATTTCAAAGCTCCTTAACAATTATGCACTCTTTTTAATTGCATTTTTTAAAATTACCAGTGAGTTATTTGCTCCTGGTATGGCACCTTTTATTAAAACAATATTTTTTTCTGGAAAAATCTTTTCTATTTTTAAATTCTGTACCGTTACCCTCTCATTTCCCATATGGCCTGGATAGCGTTTGCCTTTCCATACTCTCGAAGGGAATGTACTTGAACCAGCAGAACCCGGAGCACGATGAAACATTGAACCATGTGTTGCTCTACCACCTTTGAAATTATGCCTTTTCATTACACCTTGAAATCCTTTACCTTTTGAAATAGCGGTAACATCAATTATCTCCCCTTCAGAAAACACATCTGTGATATTTATCTGCTGACCAACTTCAAAGTTATCCACATTATCAAACTTAACCTCTTTTAGATAATAGAAAGCTTTGTCACCTGCTTTCTTAAAATGTCCAAGCATCGGTTTATTTACTCTGTTTAATTTCTTTTCTTCATAACCAAGCTGTAAGGCATTATAACCTTCTTTTTCCACAACTTTCTTTTGTACAACATAATTTGGAGAAACTTCTACAACTGTAACAGGAACTATTTCTCCTAATTCATTGAAATATTGTGTCATGCCTAATTTTTTACCTAAAATACCTTTCATGGCGCTTATCCTTTAGCTTAATTTGACTTCTACATCCACACCAGCGGAAAGCTCTAATTTCATTAATGCATCTATTGTCTGCTGAGTTGGATGTAGAATATCCAACAATCTCATATGCACTCTCATTTCAAACTGTTCCCTTGACTTTTTATCAACATGAGGTGAACGGAGAACAGTAAACCTACTAATCTTTGTCGGCAAGGGTATTGGGCCAACAACCTTCGCCCCTGTTTTTTTTGCAGTATCAACAATCTCACTCACCGATTGGTCTAAAAGTCTGTGATCAAATGCTTTTAATTTAATTCTTATTTTCTGGCTATTCATAAATAACCGCCCTATTCCTTAAAATTTATTTTTTAATCCAAAATTTCAGTTACAACACCTGCACCTATAGTTCTACCACCTTCACGGATTGCAAACCTAAGTTCCTTTTCTAATGCAACAGGTGATATTAACTCTACTGTTATCGTTGTATTATCACCTGGCATAACCATCTCAACACCTTCCTGTAACGTAACCACACCTGTTACATCTGTCGTCCTAAAATAAAACTGTGGCCTATATCCATTGAAAAATGGCGTATGCCTTCCACCCTCTTCCTTAGTCAATATGTATACCTCTCCCTTAAACTTCCTATGCGGCGTTATGCTACCAGGCTTCGCTAATACCATGCCCCTCTCTACTTCCTCTTTCTTCGTGCCCCTTAATAAACAACCTATGTTGTCTCCTGCCCTACCCTCATCTAATATCTTCCTAAACATCTCCACACCAGTCACAACCGTCTTCTTCGTCTCTCCTAACCCAACTATCTCCACCTCATCTCCTACCCTTATCACACCTCTCTCCACCCTTCCAGTCACAACTGTACCCCTACCTGATATGCTAAATACATCCTCTATCGGCATCAAAAATGGCTTGTCTATATCCCTCACAGGCTCAGGTATATACTCATCACAAGCCTTTATCAAATCCCATATCGGCTGCGCCCACTTAGGATCCTCAGGATTCTCCAACGCCTTCAAAGCACTACCCCTTATCACTGGTAAATCATCACCAGGAAAACCATACTTGCTCAATAACTCCCTAACCTCTAACTCAACTAAATCCAATAACTCAGGATCATCCACCATATCACACTTGTTCATAAATACAACTATATATGGAACATTAACTTGCCTCGCTAATAATACATGCTCCCTCGTCTGTGGCATAGGACCATCCGCCGCACTAACTACCAATATCGCACCATCCATCTGCGCCGCACCAGTTATCATGTTCTTTACATAATCCGCATGCCCAGGACAATCTACATGCGCATAATGCCTCTTCTCACTCTCATACTCAACATGAGCTGTCGCTATCGTTATACCACGCTCCCTCTCCTCAGGCGCCTTGTCTATCTGATCAAATGGTGTATACTGTGCTAACCCCTTCGTAGATAACACCCTCGTTATCGCTGCCGTCAACGTAGTCTTCCCATGATCCACATGCCCTATCGTCCCTACATTAACATGCGGCTTCTTCCTCTCAAACTTCTGCTTAGCCATATAATGCCTCCTA
>Ga0197142_1000368_pt1 | contig 41527 bp, 34 predicted proteins | sample GBS60_MetaG_FD_148614 | JGI IMG/M metagenome (GOLD analysis project Ga0197142, IMG submission 148614) | Sediment microbial communities from Great Boiling Springs, Gerlach, Nevada, United States - GBS 60_MetaG | ecosystem: Environmental > Aquatic > Thermal springs > Hot (42-90C) > Sediment... | reverse complement strand
GCGGCCCCGCAGACCCCCCCCGGCCCCGGCACCGCCTCCTGATCCCCACCCCTTGCCAAAATGACCGGGATGCATTAGGCTGGCATCTGTGCCCTTTTTCACAAAAAGTGGTGTGCCATTGCAGGGAGTGAGGCATCATGAGAGGAATGCATGTGGTGCTGCCGATGGTGCTGGCAGCGGTATTGGGGGGCTGCGGCAGCGGGGAGGAGCCCTCCAGGAAGGCCCCGGCGGCCCGGGAGCCGGTGCTCCAGGAGAGCAGGCCCGTCACCCCGGAGCTCCGGGCCCGGCCGCTGGAGCGGGAGGAGTATCTCCGGCAGGCGGAGGCCCGCCTCCAGGAGGTGCAGCGTCTGGTGGCTGAGATGCAGGAGCGGCTGGAGAAGCTCTCCCCGGAGCTCCGGGCCCGGGTGACGGAGCAGCTCCATGCCCTGGAACCCAAGCTGGCCACCGCCCGGCGCAAACTCCAGGAGCTGAAGTTCGCTGCCGGCGAGACCTACAGGAAACTCCAGGCCGAGGTGGAGGCGCTGCTGGAGGAGCTGAAGAAGGCGGTGGAGAAGTTCCCCCTGGGTTTCCAGTTCAAGCCCTGAGAGAGGGGGGGCCGGAGGCGCAGGGCCGGCCGGCCCCGTGGCCTGCCGGAGGCCTCAGGGCGTTCCGTAGATTTCCGCCAGGGCCTGCTCCAGGGTGGGGTAGCGGAACTCAAAGCCCGCCTGGAGGAGCTTGTCCGGCACCATCCGCTGGCTGGAGAGCACCGCCTGGGAAAGCTCCCCCAGCACCAGCCGGAGCATGAAGGCCGGCGCGGTGAGAAAGCTGGGGCGGCCCAGCGCCCGGCCCAGGGCCTTGGCGAAGTCCCAGTTGCGCACCGGATTGGGGGCGCAGAAGTGCACCGGCCCGCTGAGCTCCGGGTGTGCCGGCAGGAAGAGGAAGGCCCGGCACAGGTCCTCGTGGTGGATCCAGGGCATCCACTGGCGCCCGTCCCCCGCCGGCCCCCCGACAAAGGCCTTGAAGGCGGGCTCCAGGGTGCCCAGAAGGCCGCCGCCCCGCCCCAGCACCAGGCCGAAACGGGTGATGACCACCCGGGCCCCCAGCTCCCGGGCCTTTAAGGCCTCCAGTTCCCACTCCTGGGCCACCTCCGCCAGGAACCCGTCCGCCGGGGGGGACTCCTCAGTGAGGATCTCCTCCCCCCGGTCGCCGAAATAGCCCGGCGCCGAGGTGCTGCAGAACAGCGGCAGGCGGTCGCCGGCGGCCATGGCCTTCACCAGGTTCCGGGTGGTGAGGATGCGGCTCTCCCGGATGACCTTCTTTTTCTCCTCGGTCCAGTGGGCGAAGATGGAGGCCCCCGCCAGATTGATGACCCAGTCGTGACGGGTCACCTCTTCCATCCAGGGGCCTTCCCGGGTGGGATCGCCGGTGAGATAGGCAAAGCCCTCCACCGGGGCAGGGCGCCGGGTGAGGATGGTCACCTCATGCCCCGCCTGGGCCAGGGCCTGACAGAGAAAGCCGCCCACAAAGCCGGTACCGCCGGTGACAAAGACCTTCATATCCTTCTCCTTCCCCGAGGTTTCTGGCCAAGTTCCCAGGGGCAGGGCGCCGGGTCTGGCAATCCCCCTCCCCGGAAAATTACAACACCCAGCCCAGGATGAGGCGGGCCACCTGCAGATAGATGAACACCCCCAAAATATCCACCAGGGTAGTGATCAGGGGGGCGGAGATCAAGGCCGGATCCAGGCCGAATTTGTGAAACACCAGGGGCCAGACGCTGCCGGCCAGGGTGGCGAAGGTGGAGATGGCCACCAGACTCACCCCCACGGTCAGGGCCACCCAGGCGTTGCCCTGGAGCCAGTAGGCCCAGGCGGTCACCAGGGTGGCCAGGAGACAGCCCAAAAGCAGGCCGGTGCCCACCTCCCGGAGGATGAGGGGCAGGGCGTTCTTGCGGGTGACCTCCTGCAGGGCCAGACCCCGGACAAACACGGTGGAGGTTTGGGAGCCGATGTTGCCGCCGCTGCCGATGAGGAGGGGGATGAAGGCCGTCAGGGCGATGACCGACTCCAGGAGCTGGGATTGCCGCAGGATCAGGCTGCCGGTGACGGTGTTGGCGACCAGGAGGAGCATCAGCCAGCCCACCCGGTTGCGGGCCAGGGTGACGATGCCGGTCCGGAAGTAATTCTGCTCCGGGACCTGCACCGCGCCCAGGCGGTAGATGTCTTCGGTGGCCTCCTCCTGCAGGATGTCCAGGACGTCGTCGTGGGTGACGATGCCCACCAGGCGCAGTTCCCGGTCCACCACCGGCAGGGCCAGAAGGTCATATTTCTGGATCTTGCGGGCCACCTCCTCCTGGTCCTCATCGGTCACCGCATAAATGACCTCCCGTTCCATGAGATCGGCCACCCGGACGTCGGGGGCGGCCAGGACGAGCTGCCTCAGGGAGACGATGCCCTGGAGGCGGCGCTGCTCATCGGTGACGTAGCAGTAATAGATGGTCTCCTTGTCCAGGCCCACCCGCCGGATGCGCTCAAGGGCCTCCGCCACGGTGTAGGAGCTCTTGAGATCGATATATTCCGGGGTCATGATGCCCCCGGCGGTGTCCTCCCGGTAGCCGAGGAGGAGCAGGGTGGCGTGGCGTTCCTCCGGGGTGAGGAGGGCCAGGAGGCGCTTGGCCACCTTGGCGGGCAGCTCATCCAGAAGGTCGGCCCGGTCGTCCGGGGACATGTTTTCCACCAGGTGGCGCAGCTGCTCGGTCCGGAAGCTTTCCAGCAGGGCCTGCTGGTCCTCCAGCGGCAGGTATTCAAACACCGCCACCGCCTGGTCCTTGTCCAGGAGGCGGAAGAGCAGGGCCCGCTCCGGCTCCGGGAAGTCGCTGATGATCCCGGCCACGTCCACCGGGTTCATGGGCCGCAAAAGCGCCTTGACCCGGTCCCAGTGCTGGGCGGTGAGCTCGGCCCGGATGGTGCGGAGAGTCTCTTCCACCGGTCTCCTTTAATGGGGCCCGGACACGCCCGCCCCGGGCTCCAAGAAGATGATCTCGCTGGAGTCGTCGTAGGCCAGCATTTCGGCGTAGCGGCCCCAGTTGATGACCGTCTCCAGCTGGCGCTCCGCCTCCTCCTCGTGGAATTCCAGCTCCAGGGCCTTCTGCACCACATCCCACTCCAACTGTTTGCGGTCCGCGGCCTGAAGCATGGCCATGAGCCACTTGAAGATGGGCAGGCGCCGCAGGCGGGTGGCGAAGATCTCCTTGCGGGAGCGGATGCTGGCCTCGGCGAAGGTTTGCCCCAGGGAGGTGAGGGTGATGTCGCCGTGGGCCACGGTGGCGAAGCCCAGAAGCTCCGCGGCGTCGATGAGCTGCAGCAGGTCATCGGAGCTCATGCGCAGTTCCCGGGCCAGGGCGTAGATGTCCGCCCGGTTCCCGGGCATGGCATCCAGGTGCTCCAGAAGGCCGGCCAGGTCATCGATGCTGATGTGGGGCAGGGCCCGGGTGCGCCCCGGTTCGCCCGGCGCGGTGCCCAGCTCCAGGTGCTCGGGCTGGGTGTGACCCGCCAGGATCATGTAGACCCGGTCCACCAGGTCCAGGAAACGGGCGTCCTTGCGCTGCCGGGGGTGGGGGAAGTCCACCCGGAAATCCGTCATCACCCGGCCGGGGTCCTTGTCCATGACCACGATGCGGTCGGCCATGAGGACCGCCTCCTCGATGTTGTGGGTTACCAGGAGGATGGCCCGGGTGGGGATGTTGCCCCCGATCCAGAGCTCCAGCAGCTCCCCCCGCAGGGATTCGGCGCTCAGCACATCCAGGGCGGAGAAGGGCTCGTCCAGGCAGAGGAGCTCGGGTTCCACCGCCATGGCCCGGGCAAAACCCACCTTCTGACGCATACCGCCGGAGAGCTCCCGGGGGTAGGCGGTCTCAAAGCCGTCCAGACCCACCCGGTCCAGGAGATCCAGGGCCCGGCTGGCCCGGAGCTTGGCGGGCACCCCCCGGGCCTTCAGGGCCACCTCCACATTCTCCAGGACGGTGAGCCAGGGGAAGAGGGCGAAGGTCTGGAAGACGATGGTGGCATGGGGATTGACCCCCTCCAGGGGCTCCCCCCGGTACAGGACCCGGCCGGAGGTGGGTTTCTGCAGGCCGGTGATGATGCGCAGGAGCGTGCTCTTGCCGCAACCGGAGGGGCCCAGCAGGGCGACGAACTCCCCCTCCTCCAGGTGCAGGTCGATGTCCTTGATGGCGGTGAAACTGCGGCCGCCGCTCCAGTACACCTGACTCACCCGGCGGAGATCCAATAGCGAGGCGTGGCTGTTCATGGCTCAATCCAGTCGGTAACGTTCTTCGGCCAGGCGGAAGAGGCGTCGCCAGAAGAGCCGGTTGATGGTGGCCACCGCCAGGATCATGCACAGGGTGGCGGCCCAGAGCAAAGGATAATCGCCCGCGGCAGTGGCCTGGGCGATGATGGCGCCCAGGCCGGTGGTGCTCAGGCTGCGGCCGCCGAACTGCACATACTCCGCCACGATGCTGGCGTTCCAGGCGCCGCCGCTGGCGGTGATGCCCCCGGTGATGACATAGGGGAAAATGGCCGGCAGGATCAGGGTCCGCCAGCGGTCCACCAGGCGCTGCCGCAGGAGGGCGGAGGTGTAGTGCAGGTCCCGGGGTATGGCGCTGGCCCCGGCGATGATATTGAACAGCAGATACCACTGGGTGCCCAGCAGCATGAGGAACACCGCGGCCACGTTGAGGCCGCCGGGAAACTGAAGGAAGAGCAGGAGCACCACCGGGAAGAGGGCGGTGGCGGGGATGGAGGCCACCACCTGCACCAGGGGCTGCAGCAGGGCCGCCAGGCGGGGTTTGGTGCCGATGGCCACGCCCAAAGGTACGGTCCAGGCCAAAGCAATAACCATGGCGGCGGTCACCCGGAGGAGGGTGGCCCCCAGGCCCGTGAGGATGGCCGCCCACTGCCCGAAGGAGACCTGCCAGAGGAAGGCGCCCGCCTCCCAGAGCCCCACCGCCAGCAGGAGGCTGCCCAGCCCGCCCAGGGCCAGCCGGAGCCAGGGCCGGCTGGTCTCCCGAACCTTTCGCTCCGCGGGCTGACCGAAGCAGCGGAGCAGCATCTGATCCAGGGCGGCAAACAGGGGAAAGAGCAGCCGCTGCCACAAGGCCTTGAGAAGGAGGGAGCCCCTGAGAGCGTCATAAAACCAGGAGGTGGCGGGGTGCTCGGATTCCACCATCTGCAGCTTGAATTTTTCCGCCCAGGCCAGCAGGGGCCGCCATACCAGCTGATCCAGGAGCACAATGATGCACACCATGGTGCCGAGCCCCCAGACCAGGGATTCGATGGAGCCCTGATTGGCGGCCTCCTGGAGATAGGAGCCCAGCCCCGGCAGGCGGAAGTCCCGCTGGCCGGCGCTGAACATCTCCGCGGCCATGAGGAAGAACCAGCCGCCGGCCCAGCTCATCATGCTGTTCCAGATGAGGGAGATGGCGGCAAAGGGCAGCTCCAGGTGCTTGAAGCGCAGCCAGGCGGGAAAACGGAAGACGGTGCTGGCCTCCTCCAGGTCCCGGGGGATGGTGCGCAGGGACTGGTACCAGGCGAAGGTCAGGTTCCAGGCCTGGCTGGTGAAGATGAGGAAAATGGCGGCCAGCTCCACCGCCACCGCCAGGGGCAGGAAGGCGCTGAAGGTGAGGAGCGCCACCGGCAAAAAGGAGAGGATGGGGACGCTCTGCAGCACGTCCAACAGCGGCAGCAGAATCTTTTCCGCCAGCTGGTGCTTGGCCGCCAGGGTGCCATAAATCAGGGAAAAGGTGAGGGAAAGGAGATAGGCGGCCAGCATGCGGCCGCAGGACAGGGCGGCGTAATAGGGGAGGACTCCCGGCGCCAGGGAGATCTCCGAGGCCTTGAGGACCTCCGGCACCGCCAGCCCCAGGCGCACCCCCAGAAAGAGGAGCACCCCCAGGGTGGCCAGGACAACGAAATCCCCCCAGGAAAAGGGCCGCAACAGCGGCTGGGCGAGGCGAAAGAGACGGGGGGTGAGGCCGGGGCCGCTCTCGGTGGTCATGGGTCGGTCGTCCTGGGAGCTCGTTCCCGCGAAATCGTGTGATATAGTGAGAAACCGGGGGCGGGACGGCCAGCCGGGGCCGGGCTTCCCGGGCTCCGCCCTCATTCACAAGCGGCCCCCGGGCTTCCGAGGCCCATCTCAACGCCGCAATCCTGTTATATTAACAGATTGTTCCCAGAATCCAACCCCGGGGAAAAATTCCCCCACAGGAGGCTGAATGGCGCGGTTTTGGTTCCGGATCCTTTTCCTGCTCAGCGTGGCGATCTCCCTCTGCCCGGTCCCCCGGCCCGGCCTGGCCCAAAGCGGGGCGCCGGCGGCAGCGGCTGCGCCCCGGGAGGGCCCCCTGACTCCGGAGCTTCTGCCCCGGATGCTCACCGAAGGGGCGGCCGGCCTGGAGAAGGCGGCGGCGCAGCTCAGGGAGCTTCAGGGGGAGGCGGCCCGCCTCCAGGAGAAGGCGTCCAGGGAGCTGCAGCTCTCCAGGGCCAAGGCGGCCACCCTGAAGGCCTCCCTGGCGGTGGGGCAGGTGTCTGTCAGTCAGGCGGAGACGGACCTCAAGGAGCTGAGCCGGGGGCTGGAGAGCCTGGCCCAGGACCTCAAGGCCCTGGAGCAGCTCCGGGAGAAAGTGGAGAAGGAGCGGACGGCCACGGCCCAGGCCAGGACCACCCTGGAGGAGGAGCTGGCCGGGCTGGCCAAAAGCCGGCATCCCATCAGCCGCCGCCCGGAGCTGCGCCAAGCCGCCGACCGCTACCTGGCCCTGGCCCGGGAGTATGAACGGGAGGCGGAGCGCCTTCGCGGCCAGCTGGAGAAGGGGCTCACGGAGCTGAGGCAGGGGCACGGGGAACTGGCCGCCGCCCGGGAGCAGCTGGCCGCCACCCTGGAGCAGGCCTGGTGGACCCGCCTCTTCACCCGCTCCACCTACATCGCCGGGCTGGAGCGGCTCAAAGGCCAGGCGGGGGAGATCTGGCAGACCCTCCTGGCCCTGCCGGGCCGGGGAGCGGATCTTCTGGCCCGCACCCTGAGCTCCGGGGCCCTGGCGGCCTATCTTGCAGCCAAGGCAGGGCCGCTCACGGGCCTGTTCTTCCTGGTGCTCCTGATAATGGTGGCCGGGGTGCGCCTCTCCCGCAGCCTCACCCCCCGCCTGAGGGAGTGGGAGGCCACAGCCGAGGAACTGAGCCCCCGAGTGATCCTGCACCTGGGGCAGCTGGTGGCTTCCCATCTGGCTCTGGTGGCCCTCTGGGTCTGGCTGTGGGTGGCGGTCTGGACCCTGGACCTGTGGCCTCACCCCGGCGCCCGTCTGGCGGTGCTCACCGCCGGGGTGCTCCTGGCCCGCCGCCTGGGCCGCCAGCTGGTGGCCCGGGTCTTTGCGGGCCCCGTAACAGGGGGCATCCTCCCCCTGGATGAGGCCACCGCCCGCTTCTACCGGCGCAATCTCCGCCGGCTGGCCACCTACATCCTCCTCTTCGGGGTTTTGGGCCTCAACGCCGCCCGGCTCCTGGGCTTCTCCCCCGGGAGCCGGGAGCTCCTCACCTATCTCTTCCAGGTGGGTCTCCTGGGCTGGGCCCTGTGGGCCTTGAGGCCCCGGTACTTCGAAACCCTGGTCTCGGAGCTGCCGGTACCGGCCTGGTTTCAGCGCCGGGGGGTGCTCCGGGTTCTGAGGGGGCTGGTGTATCTCCTTTTGGCCCTCATCATCCTTACGGAGCTTCTGGGCTTTCAGACCCTGTCTGCATATCTGGCCCAGGGCGCGGCGGGGAGCGGTCTGGCGGTGGTGGCGGCCTGGTTCCTCTGGCAGGGGCTCAGGGCTGGGCTGAAATACCTCCTGCATCCCCGGCGGGGCCGGCTCAGCGATCGCCTGCCGGTGCGGCCGGAGGTGGTGGAGCGCTCTTATCGCACCCTGCTCCACGCCTTTTTGACCCTGGTGGTGGCCGCCACCGCGGTGGTGGCTCTGAGCTTCTGGGGCCTTCAGCCGGGGCACCTCAGCCGGCTGGTGCAGTGGCTGGATTACGGCCCCCGTCTGGGGCCGGTGCACCTGAGCCCCCTGGCGCTGGCCGCCGCCACCCTTATCCTCGCCGGGGGCCTCTGGTTCTCCCGCCTGGCCCGGGCCTTCCTGGAGGTGAATGTCTATCCCCGCCGGGAGTGGGATCCGGGGATCTGCTACACCATCTCCGCCACCTTGCATTATGTGGTGCTCATTCTCACGGTGCTTCTGGCCCTCAACGCCCTGGGGGTGCCCCTGGCCCATGTGGCCCTGGTGGCCGGCGCCCTGGGGGTGGGCATCGGCTTCGGGCTCCAGAACATTGTCAACAACTTCCTCAGCGGGCTCATCCTCCTCTTCGAGCGCCCCATCAAGGTGGGGGACCTCCTGGTGGTGGACGGCCAATGGGGCACGGTGCGGGAGATCCGGGTGCGCAGCACCGTGTTCCAGACTGTGGACAAGGCGGTGCTCATCATTCCCAACTCGGAGCTCCTCTCCAGCAAGATCGTCAACTGGACCCATTACGGCTGGGGCCCCACCCGCATCAGCCTCAAGGTGGGGGTGGGTTACGGCTCCGATGTGGACCTGGTGACCCGGATCCTTCTGGAGATCTGCCGGCACAACCCCCGGGTGGCCCCGGATCCGCCCCCCCAGGTGTTTTTCGAGGCCTTCGGCGACAGCAGTCTCAATTTCACTCTCTGGGTCCACGTGCTCACCCCGGCGGATCGCATCCCCGCCACCCATGAGATCAACAGCGCCATCCTGGCGGCCTTCCGGGCTCACGGGATAGAGATCCCCTTCCCCCAGCGGGACCTGCACCTGAAGGCCTGGCCCGGGACGCCGGCGCCGCCCCCGGAGGTCTCATGAACTCCGTCCCCCCGGACAGCCCCCGCCTGCGGGCGGAAACCCGGCGCCTGGGGGTGAGCCTGACGGCCGCCCGCCCCCTGGCCGGGGGCTCAGAGCGCCGCTTTTTCCGCTTGCCGGGGCCGGAGCCGGTGGTCCTACTCCACCACCCCACCCCCCCTGGAGGAAAGGTGAGCGAAAATGATTCGTATATTCTTATCGGCCGTCATCTGAGGCGCCAGGGGATCCCGGTGCCGGAGATTTATGCCTACTGTCCGGAGGAGGGCTGGCTCCTCCTGGAGGATGTGGGGGATCTCAGCCTGGAGATGGCCATGACCCGGGCCGGGGCAGACTGGAGGGCCCTTTATGCCGAAGCCCTCCAGGTGCTGGTGCGCCAGCAGCTGAAGGGCCGGGAGGGCTTTGATCCGGCCTGGTGTTTTGACACCCCCCGGGTGACCCGGGAGTTTCTCCTTGTCCGGGAATGCCGCTATTTTCTGGAGGCCTTCCTTAAAGGATATGTGGGCCTGAAGGTGAGCGAAGAGGAGCTGGCCCCGGAGTTTGAGCGGCTGGTGGCCGCGGCCCTGCCTGCGGGGGAGCCCGAGGTCTTCCTGCACCGGGACTATCAGTCCCGGAATCTCTTCCTGAAGGGGGGCCGGCTTCGGGTCCTGGATTTCCAGGGCGGCCGCCTGGGGCCGGCGGGCTACGACCCCGCCGCCCTCCTTCTCGATCCGTATGTGGAGCTGGGGCCGGCCCGGGAGGCGGAGCTCCTGGACCGCTACCTTGCGGAGCTCCGCACCCACCTGGCCGTGGACGAGGACGCCTTCCGGGAGACCTACTGGCATCTGGCCCTCTGCCGCACCCTCCAGGTTTTGGGGGCCTTCGGCTTCCTCACCCTGGTGCGGAAAAAACCCCAGTTTGCCGGGGCCATCCCCGGGGCCCTCCGGGGCCTGATGCGCCGGCTGCGGGAAGGAGAAGGGAGATTTCCGGTGCTCACGGAGGTGGCGGCCGCCGCAGCCGCCCGGGTGCGGGAGCAGGGCTGAGGAGGTGGGCCAGGGGAGCGGGGCCGGAACAGAAAAGGGCGGCCTGGGCCCCCCTCCCTGAATAGTCCCGGTGGGGTGAGCGACGGGATTTGAACCCGCGACCTCCGGGGCCACAACCCGGTGCTCTCACCAGCTGAGCTACGCCCACCACATAAATATACGTTACCATACTTTCCCCGCCCTGGGAAGTCTGACCTCTCCGGCCGGAGGAAATTCCGCCCCTGCCTTTGAGGGAAACCTTTCAGGGAGGACCAGGGACCGGCAGCCCCCAGGGCGGGAGGGAAAGCCAGCCTTGTCTTTACATTTGCCCGGGGGCACCCTAATTTTTGAGTAAGGGGCGGGGAGACCGGGGGGCTGGCGGAGGGTGTCTGACAGTCCCGCCGCCCACGGCTGAAATGGCCGCCTCGGGGGAAAGATCATGCACGAAGCCCGATTCTACGAGAAACTGACCGACGGCAAGGTGCGCTGTCACCTCTGCGCCCATGAATGCACCATCGATCCCGGCAAGCGGGGCATCTGCCAGGTGCGGGAGAATCAGGAGGGTACGCTCTACTCCCTGGTCTACGGCCGGGTGGTGGCGGAGAACCTGGATCCCATCGAAAAAAAGCCCCTGTTTCATTTTCTGCCGGGGTCCCGGTCGTATTCCATTTCCACTGTGGGCTGCAATTTCCAGTGCCTGCACTGCCAGAACTATGACATCTCCCAATACCCCCGGCTGCACCAGGGCCGCATCACCGGGGTGGCCCGCACCCCCGAGCAGATCGTGGCCGCGGCCCAGGCCAGCCGGTGCGCCACCATCTCCTATACCTACGTGGAGCCCACCATTTTCATGGAGTTCGCCCAGGATGTGGGCCGGCTGGCCCACGCCCGGGGCATCCGCAACGTCTTTGTCTCCAACGGCTTCATGACCCCGGCCTCCGCCGACGCCCTGGCGGAGTTCGTGGACGCCGACAATGTGGACCTGAAAAGCTTCTCGGATGATTTCTACCGCAAGGTCTGCAAGGCGAAGCTGAAACCGGTGCTGGACACCATCGTCCGCCTGAAGGAGCGGGGGGTCTGGCTGGAGATCACCACCCTGGTCATCCCGGGGCTCAACGATTCGGAGGCGGAGCTCACCCAGATCGCCCGCTTCATCAGGGGCCTGGACCCGGGCATCCCCTGGCATGTGAGCGCCTTTTACCCCACTTACAAAATGCTGGACCGCCCCCGCACCCCCCCGGAGACGCTCTTCCGGGCCCGGGAAATCGGCCTGGCCGAGGGCCTGCGCTACGTCTATACCGGCAATATCCCGGGGCGGGGCGGGGAGGACACTGACTGTCCCGGTTGCGGCGAAACCCTTATCGCCCGCCTGGGCTACCAGATCCGGGGCTTTATCCTCAAGGACGGGGCCTGCCCCAAGTGCGGCACGGCCATTGACGGGGTGTGGAAATAGCGGGGGGGGGCAGTCCCCCGGGGGCTGGTCAGCAAGGGCCAGGGTCCCGGAGAGGGGCCTGTCCGGAGCAGCCGTCCGCCGCCCCGGGGACCGGCTGCTTCCCCGCTGCGCCCGGGGGGCGGGCGCCTTCCGGCCGGATCAGCCTCCTTTGCTCCCCCGCGCGCCAGGGACCGCCCTCACCACTCAATCCCCCGGCGGGCGGTGACCCCCACCTCCCAGTAGTGTTTCACCGGCCGCATCTCCGTGACCAAATCCGCCAGCTCCACCAGTTCCGGGGGGGCCCCCCGGCCGGTGAGGACCACCTCCACCCGGGGGGGCCGGTTTTTCAGGAGCTCCAGGACTTCCTCAAGGGGCACCAGGCCGTAGGCCAGGGCCACGTTGATCTCATCCAGCACCACCACGTCGTGGCGGCCGGCCAGGATGATCTCTTTGGCCAGCTCCAGGGCTTGGCGGGCCAGCTCCCGGTCCCGGGGGGCGGGGGCCTTCAGATTCACCAGGCCCACCCGGCCGAAGGTGCGGATGGTGAAATCCGGGGCCAGCCGGGCCGCCGCGGCCAGCTCCCCGGTGTCCTGGCCCTTCAGGAACTGGAGGAAAAACACCTTGAGACCCTGGCCCACCGCCCTCAGGGAGAGCCCCAAAGCACAGGTGGTCTTGCCCTTGCCGTCCCCGGTGTACACCTGGATGCACCCCCGGGTGAGCCGTCCCTCCTTCACGTGGCCCTCCTGCTGAATCAACTCACCCCCGGAAACGGGGGGGACGGGTCATCGCCCCCGCTACCCACCTTCCCGGCTCTGCCGCCCTATCCGGGGTGCGTTGCCTCTCGGCCCCCCGCCCACCTGCCGGGGACCGGCCCGGCCGCCCCCGACCATTAAGGCTGGAGGAGCTCCCGGGCGATAATGAGGCGCATGATTTCGTTGGTGCCCTCATAGATCTGGCCGGCTTTGGCATCCCGGAAGAGCCGGGCCACAGGCTGCTCCGTCAGCAACCCGTAGCCGCCGAGAATCTGCACCGCCTCCAGGGCGGCGTTCAGGGCGGCGTCGGTGGCGAAGCGCTTGGCCATGGCCGCGGCCCCGCTGAAGGGCCGGCCCTGATCCTTCAGCCAGGCCGCCTTCAGGGTCAGGAGGGCGGCGGCCTCAAGCTCCGTGGCCATGTCCGCCAGCTTGAACTGGATGGCCTGGAAGCGGGCCAGGGGCTGGCCGAACTGCTCCCGGCGCCGGGCATGTCTGAGGGCCTGGTTCAGGGCCGCCCGGCCCAGCCCCACCGCCTGGGCTGCGGCCCCCACCCGGGCGCCGTCCAGCACTGCAAGGGCGATCTTCAAGCCCTCTTCCGGGGCGCCCACCAGATTCTCCGCCGGCACCGGGGTGTCCTGAAACTCCAGGGTGACGGAGGGAGCGCCCGGGAGCGCCACCTTGTCATCGGGGGGGCTGATCTTCAGCCCCGGGGCGCCCTTGAGCTCCACCACCAGGGCGCTCACTCCCTTGGCCCCTTTTTCCGGTGCGGTGAGGGCGAAGATGAGACCCACCTCGGCCCGGTCCCCGGCGGTGACGAAGTTTTTGGTGCCCCGGAGATAAAAGGTCCCCCCCTCCCGGCGGGCTACGGTCTGCATCCCTCCGGGGTCCGAGCCGGCCAGGGGTTCGGTGAGGGCGAAGGCCCCCAGGATCTCCCCCCGGGCCAGGGGAGGGAGGTAGCGCTCTTGGTGGGCGGGAGCGCCGAAACGGGCCAGGGCGGCCCCCACCAGGGAGTGGTTCAGGTGCACCAGGAGGGCGGCGGCAGGCGAGGCCTGGGCCAGCTCCATCTGAGCCAGGCAGTAGGAGAGATAGTCCAGGCCGCCCCCGCCATACTCCCGGGGCAGGGCCAGGCCGCACATGCCCGCCTCGGCAAAACGCCGGAAGACCGGCTCCGGGAAGAGCCCCTCCCGGTCCAGGCGGTCCGCCTCCCCGGCCATCTCCGCCGCCAGGATCTGGGCCTGGGTCTGCACCTCCTGCTGGGCCGCGGTGAGCGAGAAATCCATGACTCATTCCTCTCCGGGGAGCGGCGAAGCCGCCGGGGAGGCGCTTTGGGCTGATTCCCCGGCCATTCCTTCAAGACCCGGAGCGTGTGAGGTTCCCGGGTCCGGCGGGAGAAGAACCGGCTGTGGACCGCATCGCCCCAAACCCCATATTTTCAGATTTCCCGTGCCGGGTCAACGGGATTTCTCTTCCCCGGGGGAAAGGACTTGTGCTTCGGGGCGGCAGGGGGTAAGTTTTCAGGGTGCAGGAGAGCGGCCCGTCCATGACCCCGATTCCGCCCTTCCGGCTGGCCCTGATCCTGGGGGGGGCCAGGAGCGGCAAGAGCCGCCTGGCCCAGGAACTGGCGGAGGGCTTCCCGCCCCCGTGGCTGTATGTGGCCACCGGCGAGGCCCGGGATGCGGAGATGGCGGCCCGCATTGCCCGCCACCGGGAGGCCCGGGGGCCGCAGTGGGAGACCTGGGAGGTGCCGCTGGAGGTGCCCCACGCCCTGGCCCGGGCGGGGAAGGCTTTCGGGGCGGTGCTGGTGGACTGCCTCACCCTGTGGCTCAGCAATCTTCTCACTCAAAAGGAGGACCGGGTGGCGGGGACCCTGGAAGAGCTCGCCGCCGCCGTCCAGGCCCTGGGCTGCCCCACGATCCTGGTGAGCAACGAGGTGGGGTGGGGCATCGTCCCGGACAACCCCCTGGCCCGGCGTTTCCGGGATCTGGCCGGCCGCCTGCACCAGCGCCTGGCCGCCGCGGCCGACGTGGTGATCCTGACGGTGGCCGGCCTGCCCCTCCTCCTGAAACCCTCAATCCAAGGACGGCCGTAAATGGAGCGTGCCCTCACCGAGCTCATTGACCGGATTGTACCCGTGGACGCCACCTGGCTGGCCAAGGCCCAGGCCCGCCTGGATTCCCTCACCAAACCCCCCGGCAGCCTGGGCCGGCTGGAGGAGCTGGCCGCCCGCTATGTGGCCATCCGGGAGGAGGAGCTGCCCGCCCTGCCCCGCAAAAGGGTGGTGGTCTTCGCCGCCGATCATGGGGTGGTGGCGGAGGGGGTGAGCGCCTATCCCCAGGAAGTCACCTATCAGATGGTTTATAACTTTCTCCGGGGCGGGGCCGGCATCAATGTCCTGGCCCGGCAGGTGGGGGCCGAGGTGGAGGTGGTGGATCTGGGGGTCAATCACGACTTTGAGCCGGAGCTGCCCCTGGTGCACCGCAAGGTGGCCTACGGCACCCGGAATTTTGCCCGGGAGCCCGCCATGAGCCGGGAGGAGGCCCTGAAGGCCCTCTGGGTGGGGATCGAACGGGCCAAGGAGGCGGTGGCCGCCGGCGTGGGGGTGCTGGCCGCGGGAGACATGGGCATCGGCAACACCACCGCCGCCGCGGCCCTGGGGGCCATCTTCACCGGCCGGCCGGTGGGGGCCCTCACCGGCCGGGGCACCGGCATCGATGACCAGACCCTGCGCCACAAGGTGGCGGTGATCAACCGGGCCCTGTCCCTGCACCGGGTGGATCCCCACGACCCGGTGGGCACCCTGGCCGCGGTGGGCGGCCTGGAGATCGGCGGCATCGCCGGTCTCATCCTGGGCGCCGCCGCCGCCCGGCGGCCCCTGGTGCTGGACGGCTTCATCGCCACCGCCGGGGCCCTGGTGGCCGCCCGCCTGGCCCCCGCGGTGACGGATTACCTCATCGCCGCGCACCGCTCCGCCGAGCCCGGCCACCAGGTCATGCTGGACGCCCTCCGTCTCCAGCCCCTCCTCGTCTTCGGCATGCGCCTGGGGGAGGGCACCGGGGCCGCCCTGGGGATGGGGCTTCTGGAGGCGGGGCTGCGGATCTACCGGGAGATGGCCACCTTCGCCGAGGCCGGCGTCTCCGAAAAAGCCTGAGGGAGACTGAAGGGGGGACGGAGAAGGGCCCGCTCCTCGATCTCCCTGCCAGCCGGGGGATGATCCCGCGGCAGGAAGCCCTGGGGCGGCGAAAACCGGCATTGTCCTGCAGGGGTCCAGGGGCCTGGACTCCCGGCCTCGCCCAGTGGGCGGGGTAGGATTTCCGGTGTATAGGCATTTCACCCGCGGGAGCGGGTTTGAAGGGTGAGAAACCGGATGCAGCCGCCGGCGGGGAAAAAATCCGGGGTGCCTTCCCTTTTCAGGGCCTTCCCTTTGGCCCTCACCTTTCTCACCATCCTGCCTTGGCCGCCCCGGCCGGTGGCCGCCCCGGAGGAGCTGGCCCGGGCCCTCTTCTGGTTCCCCTGGGTGGGGGCGGTGCTGGGGGCCATCTATGCCGCCGCCGGTGTCGTCGCCTTCCGCCTCTTTCCCTCTGGGGCCGCCGCGGTTGTGCTTGTCGCCCTCACCGTGATCCTAACCCGGGGCCTGCACCTGGACGGTCTGGCGGACACCCTGGACGGGCTGGGGGGCGGCCGGGATCCCGCCTCCCGGCTGGCAGTGATGAAAGATTCCCGCCTGGGGGCCTTCGGCGCCCTGGCTCTGGTGCTGGCCCTCCTCCTCAAATTCGCCTTCCTGCAGGTCCTCCTGGAGGCCGGCCGCTGGGGGGCCCTTTTCCTCTTTCCCGCGGTGAGTCGGGCCGGCATGGTGCTTTTGGCCTTCCTCTCCCCCTATGCCCGCCCCGAAGGGGGTCTGGGCCGGGCCATGACTGAGGGCGTCACCCCCGGCATCCTCTCAGGGGCCCTCCTCTCCGCGGTGGGGCTGGCCCTGCTGGCGGGGGGACTGGCCGGCCTGGTGGTGCTGACCCTGGCAGGCCTGACGGTGCTGGGGTTGAGCCGCCTCTTCACCCGCCTCCTTGGGGGGGTGACTGGGGATGTTCTGGGCGCGGCCAACGAAATCCTGGAGATCCTGGCCCTGGCCGTCCTGGCGGCCCGCTGAGCGGAGGGTGCCGGCGGGACCTCAGGAGACCCGTCGCAGTGTCCCGGGACGAATCCCTCCCCAGGCTTTTTCTCCCTTTACCTTTGCCTCTCTTCGTGGTATCATAAAAAAGATTTCCCCCGGTTTCATGCTGCTCCCGATCGTTGGCTTTCTGTGACCTGCTCTTCGAGGGGCCGGGAGATCCCCGGCCGCCCTCCTGCTGCCGCGTCCCCGTCCAAAACAAGAATCCGGCTGCACCATGGGGGTCCTGACGGACTGAAGGGGAGCGCCAAGGGAGAGCCGCCCACAGCCGGTGAGAATGGAAGGAGGCCTTATGCTGCCTGATATTGCCGAAACCCGCGCCAAACTGAAACAGTACCGGGACAAACTCACCCAGCTCCGAGGTCATCTTTGATCTGGAGGGCAAGGTAAAGCGCATTCAGGAGCTGGACGAGCTCATGGGCCGGCCCGGCTTCTGGGAAGACCCCGCCGCCGGGGCTCCTGTCCTCAAGGAGCGGGCCCAGCTTTTGGCCACGGTGGAGGATTTCCAGCGCCGGGAGAAGCAGCTGGAGGATCTGGAGGTCCTCCTGGAGCTGGCGGTGGAGGAAGACGACCAGGGCGCCCTGAAGGAGGTGCTCCGGGATCTCACCGCCTTGGAGCGGGATTTCCGGGACTGGGAGTTGAAACTCCTCATGGCCTCGGAGGAGGATGAGAAAAACGCCATCATCACCATCCACGCCGGGGCCGGCGGCACCGAAGCCCAGGACTGGGCCGAGATGCTGTTGCGCATGTATCTGCGCTACGCCGAGCGCAAGGGGTTTGAGACCGAAACCATCGATCTTCTGCCCGGGGATGAGGCGGGCATCAAGAGCGTCACCTTCACGGCCTCGGGCCCCTATGCCTACGGCTTTTTCAAGAGCGAAAACGGCATCCACCGGCTGGTGCGCATCTCCCCCTTCGATGCCAGCGGCCGCCGCCACACCTCCTTTGCCGCGGTGCAGGTGCTCCCGGAGGTGGATGAGCGCATTGAGGTGGAGATCCACGAGAAGGACCTGCGCATCGACACCTTCCGGGCCAGTGGCCCCGGCGGCCAGCATGTCAACAAGACCAGCTCGGCGGTGCGCCTCACCCACCTGCCCACCGGCATCGTGGTGGTGAGCCAGTCGGAGCGCTCCCAGCACCGCAACCGGGAGCTGGCCATGAAGGTGCTCAAGGCCCGCCTCTACGACCTGGAGCGCCGCAAACGGGAGGCCAAAAAGCAGGAGCTGCAGGAAAGCCAGAAGGAGATCGCCTGGGGGAGCCAGATCCGGTCCTACATCATGCAGCCTTACCGCCTCATCAAGGATCACCGCACCAAACACGAGGAGGGGAATGTGGAGGCGGTGCTGGACGGCGATCTGGACGGCTTTGTGGAGGCCTTCCTCCTGCACCGGGAGGCGTGACCGGAGGCGGCGGTGTTCCCGGTGCTCCAGGGGGCACCGGGGATCCGGGAGGTGGGACAGGGTCCCCCCTGGCCGCTTTTCCCTCACACTTTCCGCCGCAGTCTCAGAATGACACGGGAGGGCCGGTTCTGACCCTCCCGTTTGTCATGGACACCGGATTTCCCCCTTCCGCCTTCCGGCCCCGGCTTGGGTTTGCAGAGGAATTCCGCCGAGGTGGCCAGCCGGCCGCGCTCCCCCAGAGGTGGGTGATATCCTCCAGCTTCCCCTGCATCAGTGCTTCAGGTGGGGGCAGTTCCCCGCATCAGACGCAGGTCATGGCCTCCGTTTTGAAGCTGCCCTGATAACCCGGCTCTTCCCCCGGGGCCCCGCAGGTGTCACAGACATACACCCGCCCGGCCATCAGGACTTTTCCCCCGCCCTGGCCGATTTTCCGGGAAAAACAATTCAGCCTATCAGCCGGAGGCTGGCGGTGCGGCTGTCCAGCACCGCCGCCGCTCCCAGAGGCAGGGTGAAGTTGTCCGGCTGATGGCCCACCGGCAGGCCCGCCAGCACCGGCACCTTAAGGGGCATCAGGGCCTGGGCCAGCACTTCCAGGACCTCCCCGGGCTCCGCCTGGGTGCCGGTGAAGGCCCCCAGCACCACCCCGGCCACCCCGTGGAGGGCGCCGGCCCACAGCAGGTGGTGAAGCAGGCGATCCAGGCGGTAGGGGGCTTCGTTGTGGTCTTCCAGGAAGAGGAGGGCCCCGGCCAGGGAGGGCATGAAGGGGGTGCCCACCAGGTGGCAGAGGGTGGTGAGGTTGCCGCCCCACAGGGGCCCGGCGGCTGTGCCGGGGTGAAGAACTGTGAGGCCGGAAAAGGTGCGGGGTTCAGGCCCGGGTGCGGCCAGCCAGCGCCACAGATCCTCCCGGGCCTGGGGGCTCACCAGGGGGAGCTGGGACAGGGTGGGGCCGTGGAAGACCGTCAGGCCCAGCTTCTGCCCCACAAACAGGAGGAGGGCGGTGAGATCGCTGAAACCCACCAGCCGGACGGGGCGGGCCCTGAGGGAGGCCAGGTCCAGATGCGGGAGGATCTTTCCGGAGCCATACCCCCCCCGGGCGCCGATGACGGCCCGGACATCCGGGGCAAGCCAGGCCTTCTCCAGGCGCCGGGCCCGGGCCAGATCCGCCTCCCGGCCCCAGGGCCGGGGCTGGGTCACCTCCTCCCCCACCTGAACCCGGTAACCGGCCGCAGAGAGGATCTCCACCCCGGCGGCGAGCAGGGGGGGGTCCACCGGGCTGGCAGGCGCGGCCACCGCCACCGCCATCCCGGGAAGCACCGGAGGCGGCCAGTGAAGGGGGGCCGGATTCTCAGGCATGACCGGCCCTCCTCCGGCTTGGGCTCCCCATGGCGCCGGAACCGGGAAGAACCACGGGCAGGGAATGGCGGGCAAGTTTCCTGGCCATGTTGGGATGAGGATAGCTTATTTCAGTCCCGGGGGAAAGTTGGCTGCCACCGGGGGTCTCCCCGAGCCCGGTTCCCCGGGGTGCTTGATCCCGGAATGGATTTCTTCCGGGCCTTGCTTTACAATGGCCTTTGTGAATGAGTGAGGGGGGAGTTAAGAAAGGTCCGGGCACCGTTGTCCAAGGGAGAGAGGATCCCCGAGAGAAAACGACCATGAACCGGCCTGAGCGCAGATTCCCGTCCGCCCGTCCGCCCTGGCTCTCCGCCCTAGGATGTGCCGGCATAGTCTGCCTTGCCGTCCTTTTCCGGCTCTCGGATCTGGGGGCACGGAATCTCTGGTCCGATGAGGCCTGGGTGGCCCTGGCGGCCCTGAAACCCAGCGCGGCCGAGGCCCTGGCGGCGGGTCAGTCCACCCCGCCCTTTTATCTCCTGGGGGTGTGGCTCCTGGCTCGCCTCTTTGGAAGCGGCGAGGTGGTTCTCCGGGCTCTCTCTTTTGCCTTCGGGGTGGGCACGGTGCTCCTCTTCTGGCCCCTGGCCCGGCGTCTGGCCCCTCCGGCGGCGGCCTGGATCGGCTGGGCCCTGGTGGCCGTCTCCCCGGTCCTGGTCTATTTCTCCAAGGAACTGAAGCAGTACAGCGGTGACGCCTTCTTTGCGGTGCTGGCGGCGCTGCTGACGGAGCGTTTTCTGGAGCGTCCCGGGGCCGGCCGCCTCGCCCTCCTGGCGGTGGCCGGGGTGGTGGGTCTGGGATTTTCCCACCCCCTCATCTTCGTGCTGCCGGCGGTGGGGGTGGCCGCCCTGGGGGGTGCTCCTCCCCCCTGGCGGCGGTGGCTGGTGGCCGTCGGGGTGCTCTGGGGCCTGAGCTTTGGCGGCTGTTATCTCCTTTTTTTCCGCCACCAGGTGAATCCGGAGCTGGTCTCCTACTGGCGCACGGAATTCCCGGATTTTTCCGGGGTGACGGCCTTCCTCACCTGGCTGGGGGGGGCCTGGAGCCGGTATTTCCATTATTTTTTCGGGGCTCCGGCCGCCTGGTGGGCCCCCGGGGCGGTGGCGGCGGGACTGATGCTCCTGCCCCGGCCGGGGCGAGGCCGCCTGCTTCTGTATTGGGGCGGGCCCCTGGTCCTGGCGTTTGTGGCCGCCGCTCTGCACCGCTACCCCTTCATGGCCAACTACAACGGCAGCCGCCTGCTCCTTTTTTCGGCGCCCTTCCTGTATCTGGCTGCGGCCTCCGGAGCGGCGGCGCTGGTGGCCCGGCTTCAGGACCGCAGGCGGCTGGCGGCGGGGGCGGTGAGTCTGGCTTTTATCTTCAGCCTCAACCCCGGGGAGATGGTCCGGGAAAACCTGCACCCCACCCTGCAGCGGCGCCAGATCACACCCCTCCTGGCCCGCCTGGAGGCGGAGGCCGGCCCCCGGGACCTCGTGTATGTGTATTATTACGCGGTATATCCCTTCCGCTACTACCGGCCGGATTTTCCGCCGGAGCGGGTCCGCTTCGGGAGTTCCTGTCACGAAAACGGGCTCTTCCCGGATGACGGGGAGGAGGACGACGACGATGAGTTCCCGGCCCGGGTGTGGCTTCTGGCGGCGCACCATCCCGGCCGGGAGTTTCTGGAAAATTTCGCCCTCGGCCTTTTGGGGCAAGGCTGGCGGCAGACCGCCCTTCATGAGGCGCCCGGGGCGATGCTGTTCTGCTATGAGCGGGAGACCCGGTTCACCCGCCGGGGTCCGAAGGCTGCAGGGCCGCAGTTATCCGGCGGGCCAGTTCCGCCATCCGGAAGGGTTTTTGAATGACTCCCAGGGTTCCCGCCGCCGGCAGTCCCACCCCGCCGCTGAGGAGGAGCACCTTGACCCGGGGGTCCAGACTTTTCAGGGCTGCGGCCACTTCCCCCCCGGTGTGGTCCGGCAGGTAGTAATCCAGCAGCACCAGGTCCACAGGGCCTTCCTGCCGGTAGAGGCGGAGGGCCTCGGGACCGTCCCGGGCCGCCAGCACCCGGTAACCCAGGGCCCTCAGGACCTGGGCGCCCGTCTCCCGGAGGTTGGGATCGTCGTCCACCAGCAACACGGTGCCCTGTGTCCCTCTCTCCCGCTCCGGCAGGCTCATTTCACCCCCCCTCCCTTCCTTCGGCTTAAGAGCGGGAAACTTGAGGCCGGGAAGAGAGCGCTTTCCGGGGTCAGGCGTCCCCCGGGGTGAAGCGCACCTCCCGGACCACCCCCGGCCCCAGGGCCTTGTCCCATTCCTGGAGCAGGCGGGGGCGGAGGAACTGGAGTTCCTGCATCCAAGGGCCGGGGCTCACCTTTACCAGAAGCTCCCGCCGCTTCAGATCCAGGAGGGTCGCCCGGGCCCGGAGGGGGACCGGCACCACCCGCTCCCAGACCTCCCGGATGAGCCGGCGCTGCGCCAGGCCCTGCCAATCCCCGGGTTTGAGGAGGTCTGACAGGATCTCCTGAACCGACACCGGCCGTGTGGGCCCTGTTCTTTTGGCCATGGCGGAAAGGGGAAATGGGTTTCGGGGAGGGTCAGCCCCTCCTCGGGGTTCGGTTTCCCCGCACCCCTTGCCAGGGGCAACAGGGATATCCCTGCGATGACCGGAGTCCGGGCCTGGCCGGGAGGGGCGAACCGGCCGGTTCGCTGGCGCAAGCCGGGAACCACCATGGCCGGGGGAGGAGCGCCAGTGGCGGCGCCTTGTCCCGTTTCCGCCCCTCAAAGGAGGTCCCCGCCTCGAGGGCGGCGGGCCGCCTGTTCCCCTCAGAGCCCCTGCCGGGCCCGGGCAAACCCCGGCGCGGCCCGCTCAATGACCTCCTCCGGCACGCAGAAGGCCAGTCGGAAATACCCCGCCCGGCCGAAGCCCCGCCCCGGCACCGCCAGGATGTTTTCCTGTTTGAGCCGGGCCACGAAGGCCAGATCATCCCCGCCGGGAGCCGCCGGGAAGAAGTAAAAGGCGCCCCGGGGGAGGACAAAATCATAGCCGGCCTCCCGGAGGATCCGGGCAAAGAGCTCCCGGCGCCGGGCATAAGGGCTCAGATCCACGGTTTCCCCGGCCAGTTCCGCCACCACCCGCTGCATCAGGGCCGGGGCGTTGACAAACCCCAGGATGCGGTTGGCCAGCACCATGCCGGCCACCAGCTCCTCCCGGTCGGCGGCCCCAGGACCCACCGCCGCCACACCCAGACGCTCCCCGGGGATGGAGAGCTCCTTGGAAAAGGAGGTGATGAGGATGGTGTGGGGGTAGGCCCGGAAGATGTTGGGGAGGCGGAGGCCGTCATACACCAGCCGGCTGTAGGGCTCGTCCGCCAGCAGATACACCGGCTCCCCCCGACGCCGGCCGAAGTCCAGGAGCACCTCCCCCAATTTCCGGAGCGACTCCTCGTCATACACCTGGCCGGTGGGGTTGTTGGGGGAATTGAGGATGAGGGCCCGGGTGCGGGGGCCCAGGGCCGCAGCGAGGCGGTCCAGCTCCAGCCGGAAGCGGTCGTCCGTCTCCACCACCTGGGCCACCCCGCCGTGGTTGTCCACATAGAAGAGATACTCGGGGAAATAGGGGGCGAAAACGATGACCTCGTCGCCGGGGTCCAGCAGGGCCTTGAGGGCCACGTTGAGGCCGCCGGCCGCCCCGCAGGTGAGGATGAGGTCCTGGGCGGTGAAGGGCTCGCCGTAGTGCTGCCGCAGGTGGGAGGCCAGGGCCTCCCGGGCCGAGGGAAGCCCGGCATTGGGCATGTAGCCGTGCAGGCCGGGCCGGGGATCCGCCGCCGCCGCCTTGAGGGCCTCCTTGAACCGGGGGGGCGGCTCCAGATCCGGGTTCCCCAGGGTGAAGTCGCAGACCTTTTCGGGCCCCAGACGGGCCTTGAGCTCCGCGCCCTCCTCAAACATGCGGCGGATCCAGGAGGCGCTCTCCATGGCCGCTTTGATCTTGCGGGAGACGCTCATCAGATCCTCTCAGGTTCTCCTTTGCAAAGGTTTCAGGCAGGTCCGGCCCCCGCCTGCCTTCGGGGGGCGCCCGGAGATTTTTCCCCGCCAGCCGCTCCCCGCAGCCTGCCCCGGCCGGGAGGCCTCTCAGGCCGCCGGCCCCGGGCTCCCCAGCCGCCGGCCCTGGCGCAGGTCCTCTGCCGCCTGGGCCGGCAGACCCGCGGCCAGGAGTGCCCGGGCGGTCTCTTCCACATCATACTCCACCCGGCGGATCTCCACCTCCAGCTCCTCCTGCACCCGGAGCAGAGCCCAGGCGGCCCGCGGGTCCCCGTCCTTGGGGAAACCGACGCTCCCCGGGTTTAACAGCAGCTTGCCCGCCACCCGGCGCACCAGGGGGATATGGGTATGTCCCACAATGACGGCGTCCCCGGGGAGGTCCTGAAGCAGCGGGGCCAGCTCTGCGTCGCTGAGACGGGGCCGGAGATATTCCCGCACATGCCGGGGGCTGCCGTGGGTCAGGAGCAGGCTGCGGCCATGAAAATTCAGGGAGAGACGCGGGGGCAGACCCCGCAGATACGCCTTGGCCTCCTCCCCCACCCGGGCGCAGGTCCAGCGATAGATCTCCAGACTCTTTTCGGAGATGGCGGGATTCAGAAATTCCCCCACCGGGTCCGGGACCGGAGCGGCCACCGCCAGGTCGTAGTTGCCCACCACCCCGGGGAGCTCAAGCTCCCGGATCCGGGCCACCACCTCCTCGGGGAAGGGGTTGTAGCCCACCAGATCCCCCAGGTGGTAGACCGCGTCCACCTCCTGGGTCCGGATGTCCTCCAGAACCGCCTCCAGGGCCGGGAGGTTGCCGTGGATGTCGGAAATCAGGGCCACCTTCATGGCGCTCGATTTTCAGGGCCGGAATGGCCTAAGGAAATTCTGTCCGCCCCTTCTCATCCCTCCGGAATCAGCCGGACCCGGCCTCCCCGTCTTGCACGGATCCTGGCGCCGGGGAAGAAGGGGAAGAGAAGGTATCCCCCGCAGGTTCCTGCCCCTCTGCCCGCCGCGCCTTCCGCACCACCCCCCGGCTCCCAGCCGAAAGCGGGGTGGCTCTTCCGGCTCCCTCAGCCTTCCCGCACCGGGCCGTAGTGTATCTGGTAGCCCGCCTCTGCCAGGGCGGCGCACACCTGCCGGCCGTGCTCGGCGCTGCGGGTCTCCAGGTGCAGCTCCACCCGGGTAAAATCCAGGGGCAGGTCCCGGGCCATGCGGTCATGAAACAGATGCAGGATGTTGGCCTGCTGCTCCCCCACCAGGCCGGCCAGGCGGCCCAGGGAGCCGGGACGGTCCGGCAGGACCACGGTGAGGGTGAGGAGGCGGCCCTTGAGGAGCAGGGCCCTGACCAGGACCCGCTCCAACAGCGGGATATCCATATTGCCGCCGCTCACCACCACCACCAGCCGGTTCCCCAGATTCCGCCCGGCCAGGGGTCCCAGAAGGGCTGCGGTGGTCACCGCGCCGGCCCCTTCCGCCAGCACCTTTTTGCTCTCCAGGAGGAGGAGCACCGCCTGGGCGATCTCCCCCTCCTCCACCAGCACCACCTCGTCCAGCAGGCGCTTCAGGATGGCAAAGGGGTGGCCGCCGGTGAGCGGCACCCGGATGCCGTCCGCCAGGGTCTCCCGGGCCGTGACGGGGGTGGGCGCGCCGTGGGCCAGGGCCGCAGGCAGAGACGGCACCTGGGCGGTCTGCACCCCCACCAGCCTGACGCCGGGGGATTCCTCTTTCAGGGCCACCGCCACCCCGGCCGCCAGCCCGCCCCCGCCCACCGGCAGGAGCACCGCCTCCACCCCGGGGAGGTCTTCCCGGATTTCCAGGCCCAGGGTGCCCTGTCCGGCCATCACCTCCGGGTCGTCGAAGGGGTGGATGAAGACGTAGCCTTCCCGGACAAGCTCCTGGGCCCGCTGAAGGGCCTGGGCCAGATCCCGGCCGTGCAAAAGGACGGTGGCCCCGTAGCCCTGGGCGGCCAGCTGTTTGGAGAGGGAGGCCCCCTCCGGCATGACAATGACCGCCTCCAACCCCAAAAGGGCGGCGGCGAAGGCCACCGCCTGGCCGTGGTTGCCCGCCGAGGCCGCCACCACCCGGCGGCCCTCCCCCCGCTCCTTCAGGAGGGCGAGACGGTTCAGCGCCCCCCGCAGTTTAAAGGAACCGGTGGTCTGGAGGTTCTCCAGCTTGAGAAAGACCTCGGCGCCCGCCAGCCGGCTGAGGGTGCGGGAATAGACCAGAGGGGTATGCAGGGCCACTCCTGCCAGGCGCTCCCGGGCCGCCAGGATGTCTTTGCGAGTCATGGAGCCCTCGCTTAAGGGGCTGGGGACAGGGGCCTTCGGAAGTTCGCCTGTGGGGCCCTCTGCCTGTCCCCCTCGGCCCCCGCCGGTGACTGCGGCCGTTTCCTTCCCGGCCGGCATCCCGGGCCATCACTCCGCCGGCCCGATTCCCGGCTCAGGCCCGCTGGGCCTTGCGCCAGCCCGCCGCCTTCACCTGGCTGACATAAGCCAGCCACTCCTCCTTCAGGGTTTTGAGATACAGGGGGAGATTCTCCTTGATGAGGGGTTCCAGGCGGCGGTGCAGGGCGGCATTCACCTCCAGGTCGTGGGGGGTGAAGCCCTGCCAGCTGAGATATCCCTCATCAAAGAGAAACTCCGGGGTGATCTCCCCGGTGATGCCCCGCTGGGTGAGGAGAAACCGGGCCGCCTCCAGGTCATATTCCATGATCCAGCCGCAGTCCTCCACCATGGTCTCCCCGTCCCACACCGCCTGATGGCGGCATTCCGGGCAGTAGAGGGCCACCAGGATCTCCGGGGTGAGGATGTTGTCGTAGAAATTCAGGTAGGCCGTCTGGCGGCCGCAGACGCACATCCGGCTCTGCTGCAGGCACATACAGGCGCTCCTCTTGCCAAGCTCCTCTGTTCTTACTAGTTTTTGGACAGGATGACAAGCGGGCGCTCCCCCTTCGGGCGCCTGCAGGGGGCCGGACAATGCAGGTTCTGGCAGAGCTTTTGGCCCGGATGCCGGGCCGGTTTTCCACCGAGCTGGGGATTGACGTGGCCGCCGGTCCCCAGGAGCGGCAGAAGTGGTTCCTGGCCGCCGTGCTCTTCGGGGCCCGGATCTCCAGCGCCCTGGCGGCCCGCACCTACCGGGTCTTTGCCGAGGCCGGGGTCCTTACCCCCCAGGCCATCCTGGCCACCGGCTGGGACGGCCTGGTGGACCTCCTGGATGCCGGCGGCTACGCCCGATATGACTTCAAGACCGCCACCAAGCTCCTCACCCTCATGGAGAGTCTCACCCGGGATTACGAGGGGGATCTCGACCGCCTGGCCGCCGCTGCCACCGATCCCCGGGACCTGGAGCGGCGCCTCATGGCCCTGGGGAAAGGGGTGGGACCGGCAACGGTGAACATCTTCCTCCGGGAGCTCCGGGACCTCTGGCCCCACGCCCGCCCCCCGTTGAGCCCCCTGGCGCACCTGGCCGGGGAACACCTCAGGCTCCTGCCTCCGGGACTCGATCCCGAGGCGGCGCTCACGGCCCTGAGGGAGCGCTGGCAGGCCGCCCCGGTGCCGGGGTATGTCTTTGCCGACCTGGAGGCGGCCCTGGTGCGCCTGGGCCGGGACTACTGCCGGAAACCCCGGCTGCGGCGGCCCTGCCCCATGGCCGCGGTCTGCGGCCGCACCCCGGAAAGTCTGGGTGCAAAGGGGGCCTGACCCCCCCAAGTCTGGGTCTGAGCCCCGAAACCATGCCGAGGGCCGGGTTCCTGCCCCTTGCCGGGGGCGCCGCCTTCCCCTCCCGCCTGGGAAAACTTTGCCGCCATCCCCCGGGGCCATTGACATATTTCCCGCTGTTTCAGCAGGATAGGGAAATGGCATTGCCTTTGCAATGCTGGCGGGCAAACCATGGAAGGAGAAGCCCGGTGGATGTGACCCGCCTGAGCCCGTATGGGCGGATGATGTCGTCGGAGCCCGAGGAGCGCCGGCCGGCGGAGGCCGCCGTGCGCCCCCGTTCCCACCCGGAGCCCCCGGCGGTGAGCGCCGAAGACCGCCTGGAGATGGTGCGCTCCCAGAACCTGGCCGCCCCCCAGGTGCAGCCGGTGGATCTCACGGAGGCCCGGGAACTCCTGGCCCAGGTGATGCGCCAGGTGGCCGCCGGCAGCCGGCAGGAACTGCGCCAGGTGTACCATTACGACCGGCTCCGGGAGCTCTGCTGTCGCCTGCAGGAGACGGGCGAGGCCTGAGGGGGGCCCGAGGGTCCCCCAGGAGCACCCGGGGAACGGAGCCGCCTGCCCCCGCAGGGCGGTATTTTCCGCCCCCGCCCGGGGGAGAAGGGGAGTGAGAGCATATCCCGGGTAAAAAGATGACCTGTGCGGCAGACCCTTAGGGGGAGCGGACAACCCGGGTGCCGCCCGATTCCGCCCCTGACCTGCGGCCCCGGGCAGACCCGGAGCCTCCGCCTCCGAATAGGGGGGAGGGCCGCCCAGAGAACCGGGAGGCCGGATAGCCACCGGCCAGGCAGGGGTTTATCCGGCGGAACTTCAGTGCTGACCCGGAGGCGCCCCGCCGTCGGGGACGGGGGGAAGGCCCCGCCTGAGCGGACCGACGGAGGCCGGCCATTCCCAAACCGTGCCGCCGGCACCGGCAGCGCTCGCCTCCGGGAGAGGCGGCGCCCGGGGAAATCCTGCCTTCCGGAGCCCGGGCCGTAAAAGAGCGGCGGGGAAATGCGCCGGGAGGCCCTGGGCTGCGGGTCCTGCCGCCCGGCGCCAGGGTCTCACTGCGGCTCGTGGTCTGAGGCGCTTCCAAGGGAAAATCCCTGAGAGTGGGCCTCCGGGGGCCCGGGGACCCCGGCGCCGCCTCAGCCCGGCCTGGCCGCGGGTGCGGGAGACCGACACGCCTTCGGCGCCGGGACTTTCTTTTGGGATTTCCGGGTCTGCCGCGAAAATCCGCTTGGCCCCGGTCCCCAGCCTTTGGTTATTCCCTGATAAAGACGAGCGGTGGAGCCCGGGCAATGACAACCGAAAGGAAAGCTGGCCCCGGCCAGCAGGTGTGACCCCATGAAAATTGACGATCTGGTGCGAGTGCTGTTTCCCCGGCCGGAGGCCTCCGGCGGCCCCCGAAGCCGGGAAGACTTTGCCCACGTGTTATCCGCGGCCCTGGAGGGTCGGGCTGAGGGTCCCATACCCCTGCCTTCCGCCGGATTGGCAGGGCCGGAGGCGGCCTCCTCCCTCCGTGACGGCGCCCCGGAGGCGCTGGCCCCCGCCCTGGCCCGCCTGGAAGCCTTCGCCCAGGCGCTGGCGGATCCCGGCATGAGCCTCCGGGAGCTGGCCCCCCTGGCCCGGGAACTCCTCCAGGACAGCCGCCGCCTCTCCGCCCTGTCCCGGGCCCTGGACCCCGCCTCCCCCCTCAGGGCCCTGACGGAGGAGACCGCCGCCCTGGCCTATGTGGAAAGCCTGAAATTCCAGCGGGGCGATTACCTCTGAGGCAGGGGCCACCAGACCGGGGGGAAGGGCCCTGATGCCACAGGCGTGCGGGGAAGGTCCGGGCACCAATCTCCCTGAGGACGGGGTACCCTGAGGTGACAAACGTGGGGGGAAGGGACCGAATCTCCTCCCCCGGCGTTATTTTCCTGAATTTGGAGCCGCGCCTTTCTGGTTGGGCAGTAATGGGGGGAGGTGAGGGAGGCAGGGGCCTGCAATCCTGGGCCCCTGCATTCCAGCCTTCCCGGAATTTTCCTTCCGGGTCTCGGGGGGGAAGGGCGGGAGGCGGTGTAGTCCCGGGAGATGCCGGTCTGTCCGCCCACCCTCGATGCATGGAGGGCCGGAAGGAGGGTGGGGGGGTCCGGCGCACGCGGGTTCCCCGGGATACGCCCCGCGCTGAAAGCCGCCGGGATAACCGGTGTCCCGGACATCCGGGGGCGCATTCGGGTGCCCGGGCAGGCATACCCGGTCGGGGCCAAGCCGGGGAGGGCGGAGACTTCCCCGACCCGGCCGCCCCTGCGGCAGCGGCCGGTGATCCCTGTCAGAAAAGAGCCTGAGCCTCCGCCCCCAGGATTCGGCCTCCCCCGCCCGGCACCATGGGCCCGCCTCATCCGGGTTTATGGGGAATCTTTCAGATTCTGCCGCTGCGGGCCGGGCTGCCGGGGGCCCGGCCCGCAGCCCGGGACAGTTCCCCGGCGAAGATGGTTGTTTCTGGCGGGGAAGGCCAGGGGGTCCCTGATCGGGAGGGCCACGATAATCGTCTGTTCCGGGGCCCGGCCGAACTGTCCTTTCCCTAAGCTTCCGCCTCACCCCGGGACGGGGATCAGCAGGCTGGGTTGGGAGTGCCCCGTTTCCTGGACTCCATGCCGTTCCGGAGGAACGGCCGGCTGAACCCGCGCCCGGTTCCGGGCGGGGTGGCCCCCCGGGCACGCCTTCGGCCGGGGGCGGCTTCACAGCCTGTTTCCCGCCGGGCTCCCGCCTCACCCTGGCAAGCCCGGAGGAAAGGGGAGGGCCCGACCGGAAGGGCCCCGGTGGGGGCCGGCGGGCCTTTTCAGGGTTTGAGTCCCGAGTGTGGCCCGTACCCGGGGCCTGCGGTGCGGCTCAGTGGGTGGCGCAGGGCCAGGTCAGGAAGGGAGGGCCAGCTTCCGGGACAATACCAGACCCTCATCGGCCAGCCGGCGGATCTCCACCTGCACCTCCCGGCCGTTGAGGTGAAGGAGGGCAAAAGTGGCGGGCTGACCCCGGTCCACCCCCGGCTTCAGGTGCCCGGGATTGAGCCACCAGCCGCTCTCCCGCTCCTCCAGGGCCGGGACATGGCTGTGACCGTACAGCACCAGATCCGCCTCCCAGGCCTCCTCCTGGGGATCCGGGTCCCCCGGGCGGTCATGGCGGTGCCGGCTCTCCGTGTGGGTCAAGAACAGTTTCACCCCCGCCAGCTCCACCAGCCGGCGGTTGGGGATGCGGGGGTCAGAGTATTCCGGGCAGTACACCCCGGGCACGCCCACCACCTCCAGCCCCTGGGCCTGTAGCACCGCCAGGTCCCGGTAATCATCCCCCAGGTGGAGGACCAGGGAGATCCCCCGCTGCTTCAGAAGCTCCGCCAGCCTCCGCAGACCGGGGAGATTGCCGTGGCTGTCACTCACCACTGCTGTCCACATGCTCTTACCTCCTTCTTGCCCGGAAGACCGCCGGCAGGGTCCCGGCCGTAAGCGGGGGAATGAAGGAGAGCCGGATGGAAAGCCCCAAAACGCCGGCCGCCCGAAAGGGGATCTCTCCCTTCCTGCCCCGGCTCACCGGAGGGCCCGGGCTTCGGCCCCCGGCGTGAGGGAGACCCGGGGCGGAACCGGAGGGCCCCGATTTCCTGACCCTACCTGACCCCTGGGGTCTCAGGGATACAGGCGGTCCAGGAGCCGGGGGAAGGGGATGGCCTCCCGCACGTGTTTGAGGCCGCAGAGCCAGGCCACCACCCGCTCCAGGCCCAGGCCAAAGCCGGCGTGGGGCACGCTGCCGTACCGCCTCAGGTCCAGATACCAGGCGAAGGGCTCCTCCGGCAGGTTGTGCTCCACAAGACGCCGCTTCAGGACCTCCAGATCCGCCACCCGCTGGGAGCCGCCGATGATCTCGCCGTAGCCCTCCGGGGCCAGCAGGTCCACGCACAGGGCCAGCCGGGGGTCCTCGGGGTCCGCCTCCATATAGAAGGCCTTGCAGCTCAGGGGATAATGGGTGATCATCACCGGCCGGTCGAACATCCGGGAGACCAGGGTCTCCTCATCACCCCCCAGATCCTCGCCGAAGGGAAGGGCCGCGCCCGCCGCCGCCAGCCTCTCCAGCACCTCGGCGTAGCGCAGTCGGGGAAAGGGCTTGGCCACGGCGGACAGAGGCCCGGGGTCCCGTTCCAGGAGCTCCAGCTCCCGGCGCCGCTCCGAAAGGACCCGGTCCACCAGATAACACACCAGATCCTCCGCCAGCCCCAGGATGTCCTCCAGGGTAAAGAAGGCGGCTTCGGCCTCCACCATCCAGAATTCCATCAGATGCCGCCGGGTCTTGGATTTTTCCGCCCGGAAGGTGGGGCCGAAGCAGTAGACCCGCCCCAGGGCCATGGCCGCGGCCTCCAGATAGAGCTGGCCGCTCTGGGAGAGGTAGGCCGTGCCCCGGTCCAGGTACTGGGTGGCAAAGAGCGCGGTGGTGCCTTCGCAGGCGGTGGGGGTGAGGATGGGGGTGTCCACCAGGACGAAGCCCCGCTCATGGAAAAAGTCCCGACAGGCCCGGCTGACTTCGTCCCGCACCCGGAGAATGGCCTGCTGCCGGGGGGAGCGCAGCCACAAATGCCGGTGGTCCAACAGGAACCCCACCCCGTGCTCTTTGGGCTGGATGGGATAGGGTTCGGCGATATGGAGGGGCGTGAGGGCGGTGGCCTCCACTTCATAGCCGCCGGGGGCCCGGGCGTCGGCCTTCACCCGGCCGCAGAGCTCCACCGCGGATTCCAGGGTGAGGCGGTCAAAGGCCTGGAAATCGGCCTCCGGCATCTGACCCTTGACCAGCACTGCCTGGGCCAGACCGGAGCCGTCCCGGAGCACCAGAAAACGCACCTTGCCGCTGGAGCGCAGATGATAGACCCAGCCCTGGAGGCGCACCTCAGCCCCGAGATGATGGGCCAGCTCAGAGATCCGGGCCACCGGAGGGGCGTCAGGACGGGACATGGAACCTGGGCCTGGGATCAGGGATGAAAACCATCACTTTCGTCTGTGGGCGAAAAGAACGCCACCCGGCGCCCTCCCGGCCGGCATTACGAACAGCTCGGGCGTCTTTGGGGGTCGCCGGCAGGACGCCACCGGGAAAAGAACCAGGCACCGGTCTTCAGCGTGCGCCCCCGGCTGCTCCCCCGATCCCCCCGGGCCTGTGGCGCCGGGGTGAGCCGGATTCCGAGGGCGCCTGGAAGGGCCCAGGCCAAGGGGCCCGGGAGTATTCTGCCCTCTCCTGCGCCTGAAAAGGAAGGGGCCGCCATGCCGCCCCCTCTGCCGCCCCCCTACCTTACGCCGCTGCCCGGAATTTTCCGCCCCGGGCTACAGCAGGATCTTGATATGGGCCTTCTGGCGCAGGGTCTTGAGGTATTCGCTGAAACGCTTGGCCATTTCCTGGTGCTGCAGGGCTTGGCGGATGCGGGGGGCCATCTCCTCGTAGCTGTGGGTGTCGCCTCCGGTCTTGCGGGCCGCCACCTCCACCAGCTGCAGGCCCTGGGGACTTTCCATCACCCCCACCTGTCGGGGCTGCATTTTCCGGATAAATTCCGCCAGACGGGGGTCCAGGTCCGCCTCGGCGATAAAGCCCAGATCCTGGAAGGCCAGGGCATGGCGCCTGCCCAGTTCCTCCAGGTCCGCCCCCTCCTTGTGCTCCTTCACCAGAAGCTCCGCCTTTTTTCTCAGCTCCTCCGCCGTGGCGGGGGGAGCGCCGGAGGGCAGGGCCAGGGTGAGGAGTTTCAGGTGCACCCGGGTGCCCTTCTCCTTGGGGACCTCGGTTTCGTAGACCCGGCGGATCTCGCTTTCCGACACGGTGGGGAGATTGCTTCCCACCACCAGGGCCATGAGGCGTTCCTGCAGCATCTGCTCCCGGATCCGGGTCTTGAACTCATTTAAGGTCATGTGGGCCTTGCCCAGGGCCTCCTGCAGGGCGGCGTCATCCCGGAGGCGGTTCTGGCGCTTGAAATCCTCCAGGGCGGCCTGCACCTCTTTGTCACTGACGGAAAGCCCCCGTCTTTTGGCTTCGGCGTTGGCCAGCTTCTGATCGATGAGGGCCTCCAGGATCTCCCGCTGAAAGGCCTTGTCCTTGGCCTTGCTCTCCATGCCGGGCTTGAACTGGAGGCTCCGGATCATCATTTCCAGCTCCGACTGGCTGATGACCTCATCATTGACCACCGCCACGATGCGGTCCACGATCTCGGAGCCGGCCGGGAACGCCCCCAGGGCCAGAACCAGTCCGGCGGCCAACAGCCAAACCCCCCATCTGCCTGGGATGCCGCACATAGTTTACCTCTCTTCCTCCCCCTTAACAAATATCTCCACTTCTTTCAAGCAGTTTTGCAGGCGGGCGAAGGGCGGCCCGTCCCCCGCCAGGGTGAGATGGAGGCTCTGGTCCGGGGTGAGGCGGAAGCGCTGGGGCTGCCGCCTCAGAGCCTCCAGAAGCTCCCGCAGTTTCAGCCGCTCCGGGGCGGCGAACTGGAGGACGGCCCGGCCGTTCTGCAGCTCCAGGCGCTTGATGCCCAGGCGCCTGAGCTCGCCCTTGAGACGCACCGCCTCCAGGAGATTCCGGCCTTCGGGGGGGAGGGGCCCGAAGCGGTCCTGCAGCTCCGCCTCCAGCTCATCCACCAAAGCCGGGGTGAGGCGGCCGGAGAGGCGGCGGTACAGGGCCAGGCGCTCCTGCTCATCGGGCACATAGTCCTCCGGCAGGTAAGCGGCCACCGGGATCCGCAGTTCCGGATCCGGGGTGAGCTCCTCGGGGGGCTCCCCTTTGAATTCCCGCACGGCCTGCTCCAGGAGCTGCAGGTAGAGCTCATAGCCCACCTCCGCCAGGTGCCCCGACTGGGCCTGGCCCAACAGATTGCCACCGCCCCGGATCTGCAGGTCGTGCAGGGCGATGCGGTAGCCGCTCCCCAGCTCGGTGAACTCCATCAGGGCCTTGAGGCGCTTCTGGGCCTCCGGGGTGAGCCCCGCCTCGTCGGGCACCAACAGGTAGGCATAGGCCTGGGCCTGGCTGCGCCCCACCCGGCCCCGGAGCTGATAGAGCTGGGCCAGCCCCAGGGTGTGGGCCCGGTTGACGATGATGGTGTTGGCCTGGGGCACATCCAGACCCGCCTCGATGATGGCGGTGCACACCAGCACGTCCACCTCGCCCCGCCAGAATTTCACCATCACCTGCTCCAGCTGGCGCTCCGGCATCTGGCCGTGGGCCATGGCCACCCGGGCCTCGGGCACCAGCTCCTGGACGAAGCGGGCCCAGCGGGCCAGGGTCTGCACCCGGTTGTGGACGAAAAAGACCTGGCCGCCCCGGGCCAGCTCCCGGCGGATGGCCGCCTGGATCACCTCCCGGTCCGGCCGGCAGAGATAGGTGCGGATGGCCCTGCGGTTCTCCGGCGGCGTGTTGATGAGGCTGAGCTCCCTCAGGCCCGAGAGCGACAATTGCAGGGTCCGGGGGATGGGGGTGGCGGTGAGGGTGAGGACATCCACCGTCTTGCGCCACTCCTTGAGCTTCTCCTTCTGCTTCACCCCGAAGCGCTGTTCCTCATCGATGATGAGGAGGCCCAGGTCCTTGAAGACCACGTCCCGGGAGAGGAGGCGGTGGGTGCCGATGATGATGTCCACCCTGCCGGCGGCCAGGTCCGCCAGGATGCGGCGCTGCTCCGCCGGGGGCTTGAAGCGGGACAGGACCCGGACCACCAGGGGATAGGTGGCCAGGCGGCGGGTGAAGGTCTCGTAGTGCTGCTCCGCCAATACTGTAGTGGGCACCAGCACCGCCACCTGCTTGCCGTCCATGGCGGCCTTGAAGGCGGCCCTTACCGCCACCTCCGTCTTGCCGTAGCCCACATCCCCGCAGATGAGGCGGTCCATGGGCCTGTCGCTTTGCATGTCCTCCAGGACCTCGGCGATGGCCTGGAGCTGATCCGGGGTCTCCTCATAGGGGAAGGAGGCCTCGAATTCCCGGAAGACCTGATCCGGCGGCGAAAAGGCATGCCCGGGGAGGACCCGGCGGGCGGCATAGAGCTCCACCAGCTCCCGGGCGATCTTCTCCACCGCCTGGCGCACCCGCTTTTTGGTCCGTTCCCAGGATTTGCCCCCCAGGCGGTCCACCTTGGGGGGGACGTCCTCCACCCCCAGGTATTTCTGCACCAGGTGCAGGCGGTCCACCGGCACAAACAGCCGGTCTCCGCCCTGGTACTCGATTTCCAGATAGTCATTCACCTGGGCCCCGGCGGTGAGCTTCACCAGCCCCCGGTAGATGCCGATGCCGTGATCCAGGTGGACGACGAAGTCCCCTTCCTTGAGGTCCGCCAGGCTGGTGAGGTGCTGGGGCGGGGGCGTGTCCCGGCGGCGACGGCGCTCCGGCACAAAGCCCAGAGCCTCGTCCTCGGTGAGGACCACCAGGCCTTCCGCATCCCAGCGGAAGCCGCCGGAGATCTCCCCCACCGCCACCTGCAGCTGGCCGTCGTTGTGGAAGACCGGCCGGGGCACCACCTCCGCCTCCAGACCCTCCTGGGCCAGGAGCTGGGCCAGGCGCTGGGCCCGGTGGCGGCTCAAGGAGACGAGCACCAGGTGGGCGCCCTCCCGGCGCCAGTTCTGAAGACGCCGGGCCAGGGCGGGGAGGAGGCGGCCCTCGGCGGCGCCTTCCTGGGCCAGCTCCCGGGCCAGGCCGTCCATGCGGGAGGTATGAAATTCGAAGGTCCCCTCCCCGGCCTCGACGCCGAAGGGGAGGAATTCCACCCGCACCGTGGCAAAGAGCCGGGCCCGGGCCAGGGCCGGGGCGGGGTCCAGCCAGCCGGCGTCCTCTTCCCCCCGGTGGGCGAGACCCTCCTCCTCCCGGGCCAGGTTCACCGGATCCCAGAGCACCACCAGGGTCTCAGGGGGAAGATAGTCCCACAGGGTCTGGGGCTCAGGGTAGAACTCCGCCAGATGGCGCTCCATCCCCGGGAAATGCAGGCCCTCCCGGACATGCTCCCAGAAGCGGGGGTCCCGGCGGCGGCTGCGCCCCGCCAGGGCCCGCTCCCGCACCTCCGGGGTAAGCACCACCTCGCCTGCCGGGAGCACCACCAGGTCCTCCAGAGAGGCCCCTACGGAGCGCTGGCTGGCCGGGTCGAAGAAGCGGATGGACTCCAGCTCGTCGCCGAAGAACTCCAGGCGCACGGGTTTGTCGTAGAGGGGCGGGAATAGGTCGATGATGCCCCCCCGGACACTCACCTCCCCCGGCTCCTCCACCAGGGGCCTCCGTTCGTAGCCCGCCGCCGCCAGGTGCCGGAGAAAATCCTCCCGGGGGATCTCCTCCCCCACCACCAGGTAGCGCACCGCCTCCTGCAGGGCCTCCCGGGGGAGGAGGCGCTCCCTCAGGGCCAGGACCGGGGCGGCGAGGAGCACGGGCTCCCGGGCGGTAAGGGCCTGCCAGGCGGCCCCCACCCGGGCGGCGCACACCGCCGCATCCCCGGTGAGCTCCTGAAAGGGCAGAAGCTCATGGGCCGGAAAGGAAAGGAGACGGGGCCATAACCCCCCCTCGGAGGGCATCTCCCCCAAAAAGAAGGCCAGATCCTTGAGGAGGGACTCCTGGGAGGCGGCATCGGGGGTGACCACCAGCAGGGGCCGGCGAAGCCCCGCAAACAGCCGGCTCAGGCCCCAGGCAGCCGCGGCGGGGGTGAGCCCGGTAAGGCGCACCTCCCCCAGGCCCCGGGTGAGGGCCGCCATCACCTCCTGCCAACGGGCTCCGGTGGGAAACAGCTCATCACGCATGGGAAGGCCGGGGCGCGGACGCACCCCCGGATCCCGGGAGGAGACGCTCCCGGCCCTGCGTCCGTCCGCCTGCCGGGCAGAACCGGGCCCAAGCCCGGCCGCCCCCGACATGATCATTATCGCCCAGGGGCCGGGGTTTTCCAAGGGGGCCCGCAAGGCAAGATTTGCCGGGAGACCCGCCCGCCTTTAGGGGGTTATCAAGAAATTTATTGAAATTTCAGCAGGTTATTCAATGGCACTGCCTTTGCATTCACCGGAGGCGAGACCCTCTCCCGAAAGACAAGCCCATGCACATCGGCTATGACATGGCGGCCTATATGGGGATGCGGGCCGAGCGGCTGTTGGGGGTGGTGAGCCACAACCTGGCCAACGCCGCCACCACCGGTTTCAAGCGGGAGCTGCTGAACCTCTGGCGCCTGCCGCCGGAGCCCGGCAAGGCCGCGGGCTACCTGGATGTGGTGAGCCGGGATTTCAGCCAGGGGCCCCTCATGGTCACCGAGGGGGAGACCGACCTGGCCATCGACGGCCCGGGGTTCTTCAAGGTGGAGACCCCCCAGGGGGTACGCTACACCCGCAACGGCGCCTTCCGCCTCAATGAGCAGGGGCAGCTGGTCACCCGGGAGGGCTACCCGGTCCTGGGAAAGGGCGGCCCCATCACCTTGAACGCCCTGGACCTGCAGTTCGGCATCGATGAGGAGGGGGGGGTGCACCTGGACCGCTCCCTTTCCGACCAGCTCCTGGTGGTGGACTTCGACCACCCCCAGGATCTGCGGCCCCTGGGGCAGACCTATTTCGTCCCGGGACCAGAAGCCGGCGAGGAGCGGGAGGCGGTGGGCTCCCGGGTCCTCCAGGGGATGCTGGAGGGCAGCAACCTCGACCCGGTGGCCGAGACCGTGAACCTCATCACCATCCAGCGCAGCTTCGAGGCCTACCTCAAGGTCCTGAACACCTTTCAGGAAAGCGACCGCCGGGTGCTGGAGCTGGCCCAGGGGTGAGGCAGGGCGGGATGGGGGGAGGCGCGGGCGGGCAAGGCTTTGGGCAGGCGGGCACCCCGCCGCCCCGGGACGGAGGGGAAAGGGAGCGGGGCTGAGAGCGGTGAAAAAAGGGCGGGGCTTCCGGCCGGACCACGGCGCGGCTCCGGGGACACCGCCCCAAGCCCCGGGGGCCCGGGTTCGCTGCACCTCCCCGCCCCGGGGGCCATGAGGCGGGGGAGGAGACGCCGTCGGCATACCTGAGGGCCCCGGGCAGACAGTACCTCACCAAGGAGCACACCATGTTTCGCGGCATGTTTTCAGCAGCCACCGGGATGGGGGCCCAGCAGCTTCGGCTGGACATCATCGCCAACAACCTGGCCAACGTCAACACCACCGGCTTCAAAAAGAGCCGGGGGGATTTTGAGGACCTGGTGTACCAGACCCTGCGCCAGGCCGGGGGCGAGCGGCCCTCCGGCGGGCAAGTGCCCACCGGCTTGCAGGTGGGGCTGGGCGTGCGCCCGGTGGGCATCTCCAAGATTTTTTCCCAAGGCGATTATGTGCACACGGAAAACGAGCTGGATCTGGCCATCGAGGGCAAGGGCTTCTTCAAGATCCTGAGCAACGGGGTGGAATACTACACCCGGGCGGGCAATTTCAAGATGGACAAGGACGGCTTCATCACCACCCCGGCGGGAGACCGGCTGCAGCCGGAATTCACCATCCCCCCGGAGACCGTCTATACCACCATCGACAACACCGGCAAGATCACCTGCTTTGGGCCGGACGGCAAGGCCCTGGCCACCGGCCAGCTCAGTCTTTATACCTTCCCGAACCAGGCGGGCCTCCTCAACGTGGGGCGCAATCTCTTCCAGGTCACCGAGGCCTCCGGGGAGCCCACCGAGGGCCGCCCCGGGGTGGACGGGGTGGGGACCATCGCCCAGGGGTATCTGGAGGTCTCCAATGTCAATGTGGTGGAGGAGATGGTCAACATGATCATCGCCCAGCGGGCCTATGAGCTGAACTCCAAGGCCATCCAGACGGCGGACGCCATGATGGAGCGGGCCTATCACCTGAAGACCTGAAGGGGGGCCTGAGCCATGCGGTGGATTCTGGGGCTGGTGATGCTCTTCCTGGTATGGGGGAGGCCGGTCGCCCCGGCCTTCCCGGCCCCGGCGGCGACCTTCCGGGCCGAGGTGCAGGTGGCCGGCGACTACATCACCCTGGGGCATCTGGCCGAGCTCCCCCCGGAGGCGGCCGGGGCGCTGGCGCCGCTCCCCATCTGGACCGCGCCGCCTCCGGGCCAGATCTACACCCTTACCCGGGAGTTTCTGAGCTATCGTCTCACCCAGCTGGGGCTGCCGGAGCTGGCGGAGGGGGACCTGCCCCCGGTCATCACGGTGCGCCAGGCCGGGGTGGCCCTGGAGCCAGAGGAGATCGCCCGCACCTTCCAGCGCTGCATCCGGGAGCACAGCCCCTTTCCGGAGAAAAATCTGCGGATCCAGGTCTATCCCCTGGAGGAGCCGGTGCTCCTGCCGGAGGCCGGGGTGAGCCTGGAGGCCATGCCCCCCAAAAACGGCCGCCTGCTGGGGGAGGTGACCCTGGAGATGGCCGTCCTGCTCAGAGGCCAGCCCCTGAAGCGCCTCCGGGTCACGGGCCGGGTGAGCCTGGAGCGGGAGGTGGTCTGCGCCCTCCGGCCCCTGAAGCCCCAGCAGGTCATCGGACCGGGGGATGTGGCCCTCCTCCGCCGGGAGGTGAGCCAGATGAACGGCCACGAGTATTTCACCGCCCTGGATCAGGTCATGGGCCGCACCCTGGCCAGGCCCCTGGGCCCCCAGGAGATCCTCACCAGCCGGCACCTCAGTCAGCAGCCCCTCATCCAGCGGGGCGATGAGGTGACGGTGCTCCTGGAGGACCAAGGCCTGGCCATCCGCACCAAGGGCGTGGCCCAGGAGCCGGGCTACCCCGGCAAGGCCATCCGCCTCCTCAACCCCAAAAGCAGGAAGGAATTCCAGGCCCAGGTGGTGGACGCCAAGACCGTGAGGGTGACCCTATGAACCGAGTGCCCGTCCTGAGCCTTGCGGCCCTGCTGCTTCTGGCGGCCGCTTCCGGAGGCTGCGGGTCCCATTCCGCCATCGCCCGTCTGCCCGAGGCCCCCCTGGTGGCCACGCCGCTTCCCCCGCTGCCGCCCCCGGAGGAGGGCTCCCTCTGGCAGGACCGCCACCCCCACGGGCTGGTGGCCGACCGGCGGGCCTATCAGGTGGGGGATCTGGTGACCATCAGCATCACCGAGGCCGCCAAGGCCAGCGAGATTGCCAAGACCGAAACCTCCAAGACCTCCGGGGTGAAGACCAGCATCGGCTCCCTCTTCGGCCTCAGCTTCCCCATGAAGGCCTTCACCGACAAGGAGGTGAATGTGGACACCGCCCTGGAGGGCAGCGTGGGGAACACCTCCAAGGGGGAAGGCAAGACCGAGCGGCAGAGCACCTTCACCACCTACCTCACCGCCCGGGTCATCCAGGTGCTCCCCAACCAGCATCTGGTGGTTCAGGGCCGCAGGCACCTGCGCATCAACAATGAAACCGAGGTGGTGACCCTGACGGGGATCGTGCGGCCGGCGGACATCGACCGGAACAACACCGTGCCCTCCACCAAGCTGGCGGAGGCCCGTCTGGAGATCTCCGGGGTGGGGGTGGTGGCGGACAAACAGCGCCAGGGCTGGCTCACCCGCATCCTGGATCACCTCTGGCCGCTATAAAGGCCCGGGGCCACCGGCGGGAAAGAGAAAGGCGTGGGGAAGGTTTCCCGGCCTGAGAAGGTTCATCAAGGCCACGTAACGGGGCAGAGCACATGCAAGGCACCATGAGGACATTACGGCGCAGACCAGGGGGGAGGGGGACCGGCCTCCGGCATCTTGGCCTCCTGTGCCTGGTGGTGGGGAGTGTGCTTGTGGCGCCGGGGCCGGCCGCCGCCATCCGTCTCAAGGACATCGCCTCCTTCAAGGGGGTGCGCCCCAACCAGCTGGTGGGCAACGGCCTGGTGGTGGGCTTGAACGGCACCGGGGACGGCACCAATGTGGATTTCAACACCCAGGAGCTGGCCAATTTCCTCAGTCAGTTGGGGGTGCAGGCCTCCCGGGACAAGCTCAAGGTGAAGAACATCGCCGCAGTGGTGGTCACCGCCACCCTGCCCCCCTTCGCCCGGGTGGGCTCCCGCATTGACGTGCTGGTCTCCTCCATCGGCGATGCCAAGAGCCTCCAGGGGGGCACCCTGCTCCTCACCCCCCTCAAGGGGGTGGACGGCCAGGTCTATGCCCTGGCCCAGGGGCCGGTGACGGTGGGGGGCTTCACTGCCGGGGGCCAGGCCGGGGGCGGGGTCACCAAGAACCACCCCACCGCCGGCCGCATCGCCAACGGCGCCACGGTGGAGCGGGAGATCCCCCTGGATCTGGCCGGCAAGGATGAGTTCATCCTCACTCTGCATGAGGCCGACTTCACCACCTCCCAGCGGGCGGTGCAGGCCATCAACCAGCACCTGAAGGGGAGTTACGCCCACTCGAGGGACGGCGGCACCATCGTCATCAAGCTGCCGCCGGGCTACCGGGACCGGGCGGTGCAGCTTCTGGCAGCCCTGGAGAATCTGGAGATCACCCCCGATGCCCCCGCCAGGGTGGTCATCGACGAGAAAAATGGCACGGTGGTCATGGGCGCCATGGTGCGGCTGTCCACTGTGGCCATCGCCCACGGCAACCTGGTGGTGCAGGTCAAGGAGAGCGCCCGGGTCTCCCAGCCTCTCCCCTTCTCCCCGGGCCAGACGGTGGTCACCCCGGAGAGCCAGGTGTCGGTGCGGGAGGGGGAGAACCGCCTTATGGTGCTCCCCGAGGGGGTGAGCATCGGTCAGGTGGTGCAGGCCCTCAACGCCTTGGGCGTCACCCCCCGGGATCTCATCGCCATCCTCCAGGCCATCAAGGCCGCGGGGGCCCTGCAGGCGGAGCTGGAGATCATCTGAGGCGGGAAGGGGGTGGGCGGCTGGGGTGAGGAGGTCTGTTCGGCGGCCGGGGCCGACAGCCGCTGTGCGGTGGCCGGCCGCGTTGCCGGGGGGATCCGGAGCAGGCTCTG
>Ga0197142_1000367_pt1 | contig 41547 bp, 44 predicted proteins | sample GBS60_MetaG_FD_148614 | JGI IMG/M metagenome (GOLD analysis project Ga0197142, IMG submission 148614) | Sediment microbial communities from Great Boiling Springs, Gerlach, Nevada, United States - GBS 60_MetaG | ecosystem: Environmental > Aquatic > Thermal springs > Hot (42-90C) > Sediment... | reverse complement strand
CCGGTGTGGCGGAATGGCAGACGCAGGGGATTCAAAATCCCCCGCCCCTCTGAGGGCATGTGGGTTCAAATCCCTCCACCGGCACCATAACAGAGCTCAGGGGTCAGAAATCAGATGTCAGATGCTACGAAAATTTTTCTTAAATTCTACCCCCACTGCTGATCTCCTATTTATAAAGGTGGCATACTACCCTTGAATCTTCTACTATAGCAACCTCAGGTGTAACCTTATCGCAGGGTTCAAACCTCTTAGGACATCTTGGAGCAAAAGGGCAACCTGAACTGCTTCTTTCGCCATTAGCCTGAATAACAAAGGCACTGGTTTCATCTATCTTAAGAGAGCCTTTTTTCATCTTCGGTTTTGAAACACTTGGAATAGATTCAAGAAGCATCTGTGTGTAAGGATGAAGAGGGCTTGAAAAAAGTCTTTCTGTAGGTGCCTCTTCAACAATTTTTCCAAGATACATAACAAGGACATAGTCACTGAAATAGTGTACAACCCTCAAGTCATGGCTTATAAAAAGAAAGGAGAGATTCTGCTTTTGCCTCAGTTCGTTAAGAAGGTTCAGTATCTGGGCCTGAATAGATACATCAAGGTTTGAAAGGGGCTCATCTGCTACAATCAGCTCTGGATTTACACTTAGGGCCCTTGCAATGCATATTCGTTGTCTCTGGCCTCCACTGAACTCATGGGGATATTTATCCATAACATCAGGAGATAAACCTACATTCTGAAGTAATTGAGCAACCCTGTCCCTTATGTTTTTTTTATCAACTATCCTGTGGATTCTTAATGGTTCAGAAAGTGTACTGAAGATGCTCATCCTCGGATTCAGTGAGGCAAAGGGATCCTGGAATACAATCTGAACAGACCTCCGAAATGCCTTAAGCCCTTCTCCTTCAAGACGGAATACATCAGAACCCCTGAAGAGGACCTTTCCTGAAGTAGGCTCAAGAAGCCTCAAGACAATTTTTGCTACTGTTGATTTTCCGCAACCACTCTCTCCCACAAGGGCTACAGTCTGACCCTTATTCACACTAAAACTCACTCCATCAACAGCCTTGAGAAGCCCCTCTTTACGATTAAAATATTTCCTTAAATCAATTACCTCTATGAGCTTTATACCCTCAGACATCTCACAAAGTGACCTCTTTCAATTTCTCGAAGTTCTGGTTCTGTTCTCTTACATTCATCAATGGCCATTTCGCATCTTGATGAGAATCTGCAACCTTCTGGTATCTCCTTTATAGAGGGAATTGAGCCAAGGATCGGTTTCAGGTTTTTTCCTCTGAGCTCTGGAAGGGACTGTATAAGGCCTAATGTGTAAGGATGTAAAGGATTTATAAATAATTGCTCTGTATCAGCTATCTCCATAATCTTACCAGCATACATAACAGCAACCCTATCTGAATGCTGTCGGACTATTCCAAGGTCATGGGTAATAAGGAGGACAGTAAGACCATAGGCTTCTTTTAATCTATCAAGAAGGTCGAGGATCTGGGCCTGTATGGTTACATCAAGGGCGGTCGTTGGCTCATCAGCTATCAAAAGGCCTGGTTTACAGGCAATTGCCATTGCTATCATAACCCTCTGCCTCAAGCCTCCTGAAAGCTGATGGGGATAATCATTAAACCTTTCTTCAGGAGAGGGGATATTTACCTGTCTTAAAAGTTCAATAACCTTTCCTTTCGCCTCCTTTTTTGAAAGCCCAAGATGTGTCATAAAGACTTCCGAGACCTGGTATCCTATAGTTAACACAGGATTTAAGGATGTCATGGGCTCCTGAAACACCATAGCTATCTCTTTCCCTCTTATTCTTCTTAATTCCTGTGGCGGCATACCGAGAAGGTCGAGACCTTTATAGATTATCCTTCCTTTTGATAAAATGTTTTCAGGAAGTATCCCCATAATTGCAAGGCCTGTCATTGTTTTACCGCTTCCGCTCTCACCAACTATACAGTAGGTCTCCTTTTCCCTGATAGAAAGATCAATAGATGATACTATCTCTAACTTTGAATCCTTTAAAAATAGAGAGAGAGACTCTATCCTTAGAAGTGCCTTCTTATCAGTTAAGCTCATACTTGAGGCTGAAGTAGTTACCTATAACTCCTTTGCCTTTAAAAGCGAAAGGTATATCTTTACCTCTTTAAGGTCAGGATTTATATCGAGGGCCCTTTTCCATTCCTCCACTGCAAGACCTGTATGGCCCTGCATGTAATAAGTAATTCCGAGCTGAATCCAGGCCTGAACAAAATTTTGATTTATCTCCTTTGCCTGTGTAAATTCCTGAATAGCCAGTCCAACTTTGCCTATTGCCCTGTAAGCCATGCCCAGTTTTACCCTCACATCTGGAAGATTAGGTCTCAGAGAAATAGCCTTTCTGTATTCATCGATAGCCTCTTCATAAAGGTCCATGTCAAAGTAGAGGTTTCCGAGTTTAAAGTGTTCATTAGCGAGTTTTCCAGCAATGTAAGGGTCTATATTCTTTTTTCCTGTTATGGCAAGCTGTTTTGCATTATTGAAGGCCTCCTGAGCCTTCTGGAATTCACCCATCTCATTGTAAGTAACAGCAAGATTAAGGAGTGCCTCTGTGTAAAAGGGATTGAGCTTCAGGGCCTCTTCAAAATGCTCTGCTGCCTTTTTCAGGTCACCCTTCATACTGGAGATGATACCGAGCTTGTTGTGCACATCAGCATATTTAGGGTTTTGCTTCAGTATCTCCCTTAGGTAGGGTTCTGCCTCAAGGTACCTACCCTCTTCGAATAATTCAAGACCCTTACGATATATCTCTTCACTTAGATTTGCCATGGATAAGTATAATGGATTATAAGTCATGGTTGTCAACACTACCTGGCCTTCTTATCTTAAAACCACCCGAGACCTACAACAGGCCTTTGAGGTAAAATAATAGAGTGTCTGCTCGAAAGGAGTTTGGTATGATGAATTATATAAAATTAATCTTAGCCCTGCTTTTGACTTTTTACTTTGCTGCCCGAGCCACTGCTTCTGGAACTAATACCTATCCTGCCATCAATGAGCATATCCTTAAAAATGGCCTGAAGGTAATAATCATTGAAGACCATAAGGCACCTGTGGCAACCTTTCAGGTATGGTACAGGGTTGGCTCTGTAGATGAGCCAAAGGGGAAGACAGGTCTCAGTCATCTCCTTGAACACATGGCCTTTAAAGGAACACCAAAATATGGTTCAAAGGTCCTTTCAAAACTCGTTCAGAAAAATGGTGGTATAGATAATGCCTATACAACAAAGGACTATACTGCCTATTTCCAGATACTTCCCTCTGACAGGATATCCCTTTCTATAGACCTTGAGGCAGATAGAATGAGAAACCTCCTTTTAAAGGAAGAGGATGTAGTGTACGAAAAGGCTGTTGTGATGGAAGAACGAAGGCTCAGGTATGAAGATGACCCTGAGGCATCTCTCTTTGAAGAACTCCTCCTTACAGCCTTCAGGGCCCATCCTTATAGATGGCCTGTCATTGGACTCATGTCTGACCTCAGCTCAATTACTCGGGAGGATCTCTTTAATTATTACAGAAGGTTCTACACTCCAGAAAAGGCCTTTATTATTGTTGCAGGAGATGTAAAAACTGAGGAGATTTTGAGGGATATTGAATTTGCCTTTGAAAAAATTCAGGGCTCAACTGGTAGCGAAGTAACAGTAGAAAAGACGCACCGTATCCATTATACAGAAGAGCCTCCCCAGAGGGGAGAGAGAAGGTTTTATCTTAAAAAAGAGGCTGAACTTCCTTATATCCTCATTGCCTACCATGTGCCTTCCTTTCCTCATGAGGACTCGGCAAGCCTTGAGGTTCTCAATGCCCTCTTAACAGGTAAAAGTGGAAGACTCTATAAAAAACTAATCTCAGAAAAGAAGATTGCCACCTCTGCTGATGCCTCCTATTCAGGCCTTAACAGGTTCCCTTATCTCTTCTTCTTTGATGGAGTGCCTTTAAAAGGAAAGGATATCCATGAGATTGAAAGGGCAATCTATGAGGTCATTGAAGAGATAAAGACCTCTCCACCATCCCTCCGGGAGGTTCAGAAGGCAAAGAACCAGATAGAGGCCTCTTTTATAATGTCAATGGATTCTGTCTATTCCATGGCAAGACTCATAGGCACCTTTGAGCTCCTTGGGGGCTGGAGGCTCAAGGATAAATATCTCGAACTCCTTCGCTCTGTTACTCCAGAGGATGTCCAGAGAGTAGCAAGGAAATACCTTATTGAGGATAATAGAACTGTCGGGATTCTGGTACCTTCAGGTACTGTATCTTCAAGCGAAAAGTTTGATCATGGAGTTAAGTGATGAGGCGAGGTAAAATCTTATTCCAATTTATAATGTTAGTGCTAATCCTGTCTATTTTTATAACGCCTGAGATTTATGGTGCAGGAACAACTCTTAGCCTACAGGTCAAAAGATTTCATCTTCCAAATGGCCTTAAGGTCTTGCTTGTAGAAAGACATGACCTCCCAATAGTGGCGATAAATCTTCTCATAAAGGCTGGTTCAAAAGAGGAGCCTCCTGACAAGGCTGGTCTTGCGAGTCTCACAGCCCAGATGCTCTCTCACGGAACTTCTTCAATGAATGCCGAGGAAATAAGCGAGGAATTTGAATTTGTTGGCGCATCTTTTTCAGCAAAGACAGAATACGACTACACCCTCCTTTCCCTCTATACCCTCAAAAAGGACATCAAAATCACCTTTAATCTCTTCAAAGATATGGTCATGTCCCCTACTTTTCCCGCTGAAGAGTTTAATAAGAAAAAGGCAATACTTATAAGCTCCCTCCAGAAAAGGAATGAAGAGCCAGGCTATGTAGCAATAAAGACCCTCAGAAAGGTACTTTTTAAAGACCATCCTTATGGAAGGCTTGTTGATGGAACACCTGAAAGCATGGAAAAGATTAGAAGGGATGACCTCAAGGATTTTCACAATAGATTTTACAGACCCGAAAGGTCAATCCTCGTTGTAGCAGGTGATATTAATAAAAAGGAACTCAAAGACCTCCTTGAAGGATTAGAAGAGTGGAAACCTACCTTCAGCCTTAAGCCTTCAGCCTTAAGCCTTCAGCCTTCAACCTTAAGCCTAAAGCCTGATTTGCAGCCTATTATAATTGACAGAGAACTTACGCAGGCAAATATCCTTTTCGGGCTTCTGGGAATAAGTAGAAAGGACCCTGATTATTATACTGCCACTGTTCTCAACTACATCCTTGGTGGAGGTGGTTTTAGCTCAAGGCTTGTACAGAAGATAAGGGATGAGATGGGCCTTGCCTATGATGTTTCGAGTTATTTTACAGTAAATGAAGAGCCTGGCCTTTTTGTAATAGAGCTCCAGACAAAGAACGAGCAGGCAAAGACTGCTATAGAGGTTATAAAAAAAGAGATTGAAAGGCTTTTAAGAGATGGAGTGACGGATGAAGAGCTTGAGGACGCAAAGGCCTATCTTACAGGGAGCCTTGTTAGGAGGCTTGATACAACAAAAAAGATAGCAGACTTTCTCACTTTTGCTGAGTTTTTTGAACTCGGAGACGATTATATAACAAAATATCCTGAGCTTATTAGACAAATTACAAAAGATGATATAATAAAAACTGCAAGAAGACTTCTTAAGCCCGAAGGACTTATTGTTATAGTGGGAAAAGAAAGGGCTATAGGAAGCTTAAGGCCGTAGGTTAAATGCTGAGTATTTATACTCTTTCTTCAGCCTGAAGCCTTCAGCCTAAAATGGGCGGTTAGCTCAGCTGGGAGAGCGCCAGAATCGCACTCTGGAGGTCGGGGGTTCGAATCCCCTACCGTCCACCAGTCTTTAGTGCCTTTATCCCTAAAAGGACAAAGAAGACAATACCGAGAGATGTTACAATTAATGGTGCAGTTGGAAGGTCAACTTTGTATGACAAGTTCAAAGTATTAAGATGTCAAAGGGAAAAAGGTGCAACTTAATTAGAAACCTTGAGAACCATTGAGAATAAAGCCCCTTAGGGGAATTTGCAGAAAAGACTTGACAATATCCAGATTTCTAATGGAGCTTCAAATTTCCTGAGCAAGCCCCCTTTACATACATTGAACTTCTCAAAAAAGTAAGAGAGACATTATCTTGAAGTACACGATTATCTTTTAGACCACCTCTTTCCAGAATTTTGGAAGACTGAAGGAGGTGGTGTGAAGTTCGTGGTTGTAGTATTTCAGGTCAGGTAGAGAATTTCTTTTTGGAGTTTTTGGGTCTACCTGAGAGCGAATAACAAAGGCACTGTCTCCACCAAAAGAAGGAATGTTTGCCCTGTAGCAGAAGACCTCTTGAGGAGGATAGACCTCTCTGAAGATTTTAAGACATGTTTCAAGGATATTCTTCATTGTAAAAGGAGTGCCTGCCTGCTGGACAATAATGCCATTCGGTGCGAGTATTTTAAGGAGTTCATGGAATTCCTTTCCAAAAAGGGAATGAGAAAGCTCTACGGGTCTTTCAGATGAAACATCCGGGTCTGTTGAATCAACTATAACAAGGTCAAAGGTCTCGCCTTTACTTACATATTCTTTGACGAGCCTGAAGGCATCAATATGAATCAGTTTTAATCTTGAGATAAGAGATGAATGAGGCATAAGTTCAGGAAAAAAAACCCTGACTATCTCTGTAACCCTTGGATCTATATCAGCAACAATAACCTCCTGAACTTCTGGATATTTCAAAACCTCTCTTGCTGCACCAAGGTCACCACCTCCGCAGATCAGGACCCTCTTTATCCTTCCCTCTGGCATAGCCTGAACAGGGATATGGACAATTGCCTCATGGTAAACAAATTCGTCTCTTAATGTAAATTGAACAAGTCCATTTATAAATAATATCCTCTTCCAGAATGGATGCTCAAGAACAAGAAGGTTCTGGAGTCCTTTTTCAGAGTGAAGGAGCTTACCTTCATAGACATGATAAAATCCCTGCTGCACGAGCTCACCGATCAGGCATCTTACTCCTCCCTCTGTTGGAACTGCCTTTTCCATTATGGTCATATCTCCACCTCCTCTTTTAGCCTTTTAAGATATTGCTCCCATTCAAAGGGAAGAAGGTATTTCTTTTTTGTGTTACATTCCTTACAAGCTGTGACAAGATTTGATTTCACTGATCTCCCACCTCTTACAAGGGGAATAAGGTGATCCATTGTGAGTTCTGATGGTTTGAACTTTCTGCCACAATAATAACAGATTCCTTCTCGAAGTTTTCTCTTCCACCAGGGGCTTTTCCTAAGCTCCCTTGCCCTGCTCCTCTCCCTCTTTATCTGTTCTTCTGTTAATTCAATTATAAATGTCATCTTTCTATTCTGTCATCTCCTCCCACAGCATAATCTGGTTTCTTCCATTATGCTTTGCATGGTAAAGGGCCTTATCTGCCCTTTCTATAAGTTTGCCCTTTGTTATCTTCTGGGTATGGATAAATGTTGCAATCCCTGTGCTTAGGGTAGCTCTTATAATTGTGCCTTTATAAGAAAATTTATGAGACTCCACCTTCTTTCTTATCCTCTCTGCGATTGTCTTTGCCTCTTTAATGGGAGTCTCAATTAATATAATACCAAATTCCTCTCCTCCGTATCTTGCGGGTATATCTGTAGAGCGGACGGTCTCTTTAATTATTCCAGCAATAGACTTCAACACAGCATCACCTGCAGGATGGCCATAGGTATCATTTATCTTTTTAAAAAAGTCTATATCACATAATGCAAGGCAAAGCGGCCTGCCAGATCTTTCATGTCTTTTCAATTCCTTGTCGAGTTCTTCCTGAAATTTTCTATGATTAAAAAGACCTGTAAGACCATCTGTCGTAGCCATGTTTTCTATCTCTTTGTAAAGTTTTGCATTCTGAAAGGCAACGGCAACCTGATTTGCATATACTCTGAGGACTTCAATCTGCTCATGTCTATATGCATTGAAGGAACTTGAAGAAAGTACTATCAAACCCAATAATTCATGTTCATACCAGAGGGGTAAAACAAGTAACGAAGTGGCATTTTTTACATAAAAAGGAAGATATGAAAAATCCTCTGCCCTCACATGAGGGAAATAAAGAAATTTCTTCTCTTCTGATATAAGGCTGTAAAATGGATTGGATACCATAAAGTTTGGTTTCATCTGAAGCAAATCAGAGCTATTAACCGACCTGTCCTTAAAAAGCTCAAATTTATCCCCTTTTCTTACAATAAAATTAACCGTTGAAGATGGAAATATTGATTGAGAGCTTTCTAAAACACGTGAAATCAATTCATCTGGCCTTATGGTCGTAGTCAGTTGAGCTGTTATTTTGTGAAGTAACCTTGTGCTCTTCTCTGCTCGATCTCTGTAAAGACTCTTCCTCTGCCTCACCATCATTGATGAAATCACCCTGGCATATCTCTCCATAATCTCCATGTCTCTATCATTAAATGCGTGCATCCTCATACTATCAATCGCAAGTACACCTGATACAGCACTACCTTCCTTGACAGGGACAGCAAGAACAGTGTTTATTTCATAATGGCAGGCATAACCTGGTGTTAACCTTTTTGAATCAAATGTTATAAGCCTCGGTATCCCTTCCTGAGCAACCCGCTGAATAATACCAGTCCGATAAACTGCGGGCGATTTATCAGTGCTGTAACGTACTACAAGTGGTTTATCAGTTGGGCTCGATGGAATGACAAAGAGGTGAACTCCATCTGCATAAAGGGATTCTTTGATAGCGAATGCAATCTCCGATAGCTCCTCATCATAACTGTCTGTCTGCTTGAGAGCATGAGCAATGATGTCCTCTTCCTCAAAGGATGCCATATCATACATCTCAGCCTTATCCTTTATCCTGTTGAGAGTTGATTCGGCAATATTTTTTTTCTCTTTAAGGTCTCTCGTGAGTAAAAGGCTTAATATAGTTACTACAATAACAGCTGAATTTATGGAGAGTTCAAAAATATCAAATGATAAAATATGTCTGATCTCCATAATAATTATCAGCAAAACAGTGAATATGTTTAGTTTGGTGTCCGATCTGATGCCAATAAAGACCATGACTGGCAGATATAAAAGGTGAACCCATTTTTCTGGTGAGATATGGATTAAGGTTGCAATAACAACAAGAATAGCTGCAATCAGTTCATATTTGCCCTGGATAGATATAGAGCCCCTATTCCTTATCCTTTTAAACAGGAACCAATCAGTGGCAAGGTAGATGAAAAGGCAAAGACTATAAACTACAAAGGCCAGGGAATATCTTGGGATAAAACCTGTAACGAGACTGAAGATGGGCAATAAAAGAAATAATGGTATTAGGAGGTCTCTTACTCCTCCATTCTGCCTCTTTTTATCTCCTCTTCTCTGAAAAACTTTTTGTATAGAATCTCCCATTCAGGGCTACCTTCCATAATCTTTCTGGAGGAGGCCTGAAGTTTTTTCCTGACAGCCTTGTCTATCTCCTCTCCCACCTTAAGTTCCTCCACTATAGACCGCCTTATCTCCTTCCTTACCACTCCATCATCCTCTTTTAATTTTATCAGATTTTTTTCAAGGAGCCCCTTTAATACGAGATTGCTTATATGGGTTATCTTATCATCAGAGAGTATCACAGGATAATATTTCTCTCCTTAACTAATTTCTGCTTGGTGAGCTCAAAGAGCTTTCTGTAATCAAGCCTGCCCCTTTCTATCTCTGACTCAAATTTTTTAAGTATCTCTCGAACCTCTTCGTTAAGTCTATCCTCAACCATCAATTCTTCAAGGATTATCTGTTCTGTTGTTTCTAAGAGATTCTCTTCAGGGGCAAGAGGTTCGATGAGGTCTCTTGATATAAGATTTGTTATAATTCTTCTGGCAAGTGGCTTAATCCAGGATCTGGGAATCCTCATTTTTCAACAAAGGCAAGGAGGGCTATATTCCTTGCCCTTTTTATAGCAGTTGTAAGTTCTCTCTGGTGTCTCGCACAGGTACCTGTCATCCTTCTTGGAAGTATCTTCCCCCTTTCTGTAGTATAACCTTTTAGCGTCTTCACATCTTTATAATCAATAAAAGGTACCTTCTCTGCACAGAATCTGCAGAACTTCTTTTTTTGCTGAAATCTCTTTTGCACTTTATCCTGAACCTCCTTTTAAAATGGTTCTGTATCTGTCACCTCATCAGGAGGTGCAATATCTTCTTCCGCCTGAGCCTCGGCCTTCTGGCCACCTATAAACCTAACAGCGCTTGCCACTACTTCAAACTTTGACCTCTGTTGACCATTTGATTCCCATTTCCTTTCCTGAAGCCGTCCTTCCACAAGAACACGCCTGCCCTTGTTGAGATACTGATTGCATGTTTCAGCCTGTTTTCCAAAGACTACAGTATCAATAAAAAGTGTTTCCTCCCTCAGGTCATTTCCTATTTTAAATTTTGAATTCACAGCAAGCCTGAGCGTCGCAACTGCTATCCCCGAAGGTGTGTACCTGAGCTCTGGGTCTTTGGTGAGATTACCTATCAGAATAATCCTGTTATACATTGGTTTGAGCTTGCTGTGCTTCTTTTGCCTCGAGGGCCATAAGTTCCTTCTTACTGAGTTTAACGATCATAAATTTTACTACTGAGTCCTGAAGTCTGTAGTAGTCTTCAAGTCTCTTAATAAATTCTGAAGGGGCTTTGAAAAGGAAAAGAATATAAATACCCTGTTTTCTCTTATTTAATTCATAGGCAAGTCTTTTAAGTCCCCACCTGTCAATCTTGAGTATCTCTCCACCATTCTGTAAGATTAAATTAGAGATAGAAGATATACCCTGCTCAAGGGATTCCTCATTGAGGGAGGGGTCAAAGATAACAATATTTTCGTATGTATTCAATATAAACCTCCTTATGGTTGATAGCCCTGAACCTGTTAATTAAAGCAGAGCAAGGAGAATAATTTTGATTAAAATAACATATCCTATTTAAATATTGCAAGGGCTTTGAGACCCTCAAGTGTTACTTCACCACCAGAACAGATGTCAGATTTCAGACCTCTGACCTCCGACCTCCGTTGACCACCGACCTCCTTTAATCTTAGAGCGTGGGGGTTAAGAATGGGGGAAGGGTGAGTGGGCTTGTAAAATTAAGGTTTTTATGTTTAAATTTATATTTAATGAAAACGATCCTTACAAAAGAAGAAATCGAAAGAGCCCTTTCAAGGATTGCCCATGAGATCATCGAGGTAAATAAAGGGACGAAGGACATCTGTCTGATAGGGATTCAGCGAGGTGGTGTGCATCTTGCAAGGAGGATTGCAGAGAAGATAGAGCAAGCTGAAGGGGTCAAGATTCCTGTGGGTTCCCTTGATATATCCTTTTACAGGGATGACCTTTCTATAAGAAAGGAACATCCTGTTGTAAGAAAGACCGAGATACCCTTTGATATTACAGGAAAGAAGATCATACTTATTGATGATGTCCTTTTCACAGGTCGTTCCATAAGGGCAGCCCTCGATGCCCTTATGGATGTGGGCAGGCCTACCGAGATACAACTTGCTGTCCTTATTGACAGAGGGCACAGGGAGCTTCCCATATGCGCCCAGTATATCGGCAGGAGCGTACCAACCTCAAGGGACGAAAATGTAGAGGTTAACCTCAGGGAGGAAGGCTTAGAGGACAGGGTGGTAATTATCAAGAAGGAATGAAACATCTCCTTGGCATAAGGGATTTATCAACGGAAGATATACAGAGGATTCTTCAGACAGCAGGGTCTTTTAAAGAGGTCTTAAAAAGGGACATCAAAAAGGTGCCCACCCTAAGGGGAAAGACCGTGGTGAACCTCTTTTTCGAACCATCAACCAGGACGCGAACCTCCTTTGAGCTGGCTGAAAAAAGGATGAGCATGGATGTATTAAACTTTTCTGTTCCAGCATCTGCTGTAGTAAAAGGTGAATCACTCCTGGATACCATAAGAACAATAGAATCCTATGAGATAGATTATATGGTTATAAGGCATCAGAGCAGCGGAGTTCCCCATTTAATTGCGAAACACACAAAGGCATCAGTCATAAATGCAGGAGACGGGATCAACGAACATCCAACACAGGCCCTTCTTGATGCCTTCACAATTCTTGAAAAGAAAGGAAGAATCGCGGGACTTAAGATAGTAATAGTTGGAGATATCCTCCACAGCAGGGTGGCACGATCAAATATCTTCTGTCTCTCAAAACTTGGAGCTAAACTCAGGTTAATAGGTCCACCCACTCTCTTGCCCCCAGCTCTCAAGGAGGCCTTTTTGATTGACGACATAAAGGTCTTTTACAGAATGGAAGAAGGCCTTGAGGATGTTGATGTTGTTATGGTGTTAAGGATTCAGAGAGAAAGACAGGGAAAGGGATTTTTTCCTTCTGAGGGTGAATATTTTAAACTCTGGGGGCTTACTGAGGAAAGGTTAAGACTTGCAAGGCCTGATGTGATAGTAATGCATCCTGGACCCATGAATAGGGGTATAGAGATATCCTCAGAGGTTGCAGATGGGCCGAGCTCTGTAATACTTGATCAGGTCACAAACGGCATTGCCATAAGAATGGCAATACTATATCTTTTAGGTAATCAAAGGGAGATAAGATGAATATCCTTATCAAGAACGGCCACATCATAGACCCTTCGCAGGACATAGATGGCATCGGAGATGTATTAATTGAAAATGGAAGGATAAAGGAGATAATCCTTCGGCCCTCCATTGTCATGCAGAGGGCCTCAGATTGGAAGCTCATTGATGCTACAGGCCTCTATGTACTTCCAGGCCTTGTAGACATGCATTGCCACCTCAGGGAGCCTGGTTTCAGTCATAAGGAGACCATAAGGACAGGAACCCTTGCTGGCCTTAAAGGTGGATTTACATCCCTCTGCTCAATGCCAAATACAAATCCTGTAAATGATAATGAGACAGTTACAGAATTCATCCTCAGAAAGGCCTATGCAGAAGGAGCCTGTTATGTTTATCCCGTAGGTGCAATAACAAAGGGACAGTGCGGTGGGGAGCTTGCAGAGCTTGGCAGGATGCACGCTGCTGGATGCATTGCCTTTTCTGACGACGGAAGGCCCGTAATGAACAGCCTTATAATGAGAAGGGCCCTTGAGTATTCTAAGGTCTTTGAGGTTCCTATTATCTCCCATTGCGAGGATTTGGCTCTTTCAGAAAGTGGGGTGGTGAATGAAGGGAAGGTATCAACAAGGCTCGGGCTGAGGGGTATTCCTAAGGAAGCAGAAGAGATAATGATTGCAAGGGATATAATGCTTGCCCATCTTACAGGAGGAAGACTCCATATTGCCCATGTCTCAACAAAAAGAGGGGTTGAGCTCATAAGAAGGGCTAAAGAGGAAGGCATAAATGTTACCGCTGAGACCTGTCCCCATTACTTTACTTTAACTGAGGAGGCTGTTGTTGATTACAATACCAATGCCAAGGTAAATCCACCCCTCAGGACAGAAGAGGACTTAGAGGCGATAATCGAGGGACTCAAGGATGGAACTATTGATGTAATAGCTACAGACCATGCACCCCATCACAGGGATGAAAAACTTCAGGAATTTGACAGGGCACCTTCAGGTATCTCAGGCCTTGAGACGGCCCTCTCCTTAAGCCTTAAGCTGGTTCATGAGGGACACTTGAGCTTGAAAGACCTTGTCTTGAAAATGTCATTTAATCCTGCCAGAATACTCGGCATCCCAAAGGGAACATTAAGACAGGGCTTACCTGCTGATATTGTACTTGTTGACCTCAACCGTGAATTCAAGGTTAATTCAGAGAGTTTTGTGTCCCTTGGTAAAAATACACCTTTTGATGGCTGGACCCTTAAAGGTATGGCAGTCCTCACCATCTGTAAAGATATCTGCAATCCTAATGATTTAGGTAGTAGTTATGGCAGTCAATAAGAAGATCCTTTATGAAGGAAGATTTCTCAGACTCGCTGAAATAGAGGGTACAGCTCCTTCAGGAATAAATTTTAGATGGGAGGTAGTTGAAAGGGTTAATGCTAAAGGTATAGTTGTAGTGGTACCTGTTAAGGAAACACCTTCAGGAAGATTAATTATCTTTGTAAGACACTGGAGGGCACCTCTTGGAAGATGGGTAATGGAATTCCCTGCAGGTCTCAATGATAAAGACGAATCCCTTGAAACAACAGCTATCAGGGAATTAAAGGAAGAGACAGGATACCTGACGCAGAGATTGATCCCCCTTGGGACATTTCCAGCATCAAGCGGAATATCATCTGAAAAACTTTCCTGCTATCTTGCTATAGACCTCGTACAAACAGGGGAGCTAAATCTTGAGCCCCTCGAGGAACTCGAGGTTGTGGAGATACCTTTTAATGAGGTAAGGGATAATCTTCAGTATTTCCAGACCAAGGGAGATTATATTGACCTCAAGGTTTTTGGTTTAATAGAGCTTGCAAAAGAAAGGCTCAAAGACCTCTGAGGTTAATGCTTGCATGAATTGAATAATCCTCTGGTGTCTTTATATACCTGAGATTAAGGGTCCAGCACTGTCTTTTCCAGGATGCTCCAGCCAAAAAATTCCTGAGCCCGCCTCCCTTAAGGTCGTACCATATAGTGGAATTCAGTGCAAGGGCCTGTGAAAGCTGATAATCCACAGAACTGTTCAGGAATAAGAGGTCAAGCTCCCTTGAATATCTTTCCCCAAGGTTAAGAGAAAGTCTATTTATCCTGACACCTGTCTTAAATGTAACAGTCTCGATATGACCTTTCTGCTGGTTATACCCTGCATGAAGGGCTCCATTGAGCTCTTTAGTCCTGAAAGATGCCTCTGCAACAAAGGGAAGCCAGGAGCTCGTAAAGGTGTCATAAGGCTGGGTGAATCGGAGCAAAAGTTTTTTTTCATTGTGACCTTCTCTATCAACAGCACTATTACTTTCGCCACCAAACATGAGAAATCTGCTGAAAAGTTCCATTTCTATGCGAGAGCTTCTTTTGAAGAGGTCCCTTATATCAAAAAATTCTTCAATGGCATAGTCTAAGCTATTACCTTCGTCACCAATTCTTTCTTCACGAATAAATCTTATTGATGGTTCAATGGTATGGAGCAAGGTTGTCCTGCCAACTGTTACTTCGCCACCTCTCTGAAAATCCCTCCTGAGAGAAGTATTAATGGTAGCTGTATATGAAATAGCTCCAACCTGCTTCTCTATTTTCGAGCCCTGCGAGTCTTCAAGCCAGTAACGGGCATCATTAATCTTTAAAGATTGACTTAATATGATTTTTTCACCTGTTGAATGAATTACATGAGGGCTAATCCAGAGCCTCTGGCCCTTTGTGCCTTCCTCTCTTAAAAAGTTCCCTGCCCTTAACTCAAGACTTCCATAAAAAGGCCCAACTCTATCTGGATAGATGGATAGACCTACTTCTGGCAATTTCTGGGAAACTCGAGAGCTGTCCTTCTCAAGGTCCTGATAATACTCTGCAGAAGCAAAGAGTCTTAATGAGCTTTTTAAATAACTGACCTCTGCTGAGGAATTAAGAAATCTTGTTAACCGAACCTCCCTTAAAGGATTATAGGTATCGAAGAACCCATCTGTCACAGTATGGACATAAATAAATTCTCTGAAGGCTGAAGAATTAGCTGTCACACTGTCGTACTGTCGCACTGTCGCACTACCGTTACTTTCGCCACCAGACATGTCTAATCTCTGACCTCCGACCTCTGAGTTCTGTTTTATCAGAAGTTCATAGAAGTCTTTGTTAAGCCTTGTATCCCTGATGTGATAGGCCCAGAGGTCAGCAAAATTTTCAGGAAATCCCCTTGTCCTGAATTCAAGGCCCTTCCCGATCCCCCTTTCAGAATAGAGGTCAAGGATAATGGTGGAGTCCGAATGTTTCCCAAGGACAATGTAAAAAGGCTGTTTTATCTGAGCACCCAGTCTATTGCTGTATGTGATGGAGGGTATTAAAAAGCCCGTCTTCCTTTCAGTAAGGGCTGGTGTCCAGATGTAGGGAGTATAAAGGACAGGTATCCCCTTTATGTTGAATGTTGCATCCTTTGCAGAAACCCTGTCTCCCTTAATAAGGTCCACATCTCTACCCTTAATGCACCAGTCGGGCAAGATTCCTTCACAGGTTGTGAAGATTGCCTTCTTAAAGATAAAATGCTCTTCTGAGAGCTTTTCTACCTCAGGAGTTATTATCCTCGTGTATTCTTTTTTAAAAACAATCTCTGCATCATATAGCACACCAGTTCTATCCTTAAGGTTAAGTTTTGCCCTCCGGGCTTTTATTGTTATTGAACTGTCTTCATAGTAAACATCATCAATCAGTTCTGCCTCTTGAGTTCCAGAGTTATATAGAGCCTCTCTTGCCCGAATCTTCTCTATAATTTCCTCTAAAACACTGTTGCCCTCGCCACCTTTTATAGTCCTTACCCTTTCAATCTTCACATCGCCTTTAAGAATATAGATATTCTTTCCTTCAATAAGCTCCTCTGAGGTAATCCTTACAACATAGGTTGAAGGCTGAGGGCCGAAGTTTTTCTGTAGCTCTTCTGCATTAGTATCTGTTTCATGGAGGAGCACAAAAAGGAAGACAAAAAAAAATTGTAATGCCTTAATCATAGTTTTGTATATTCTTCCCTCAGTGTACGGAGAGATTCCCTTTCTCCCAGAACCACCTTTGCCTCCCCAACAGTATAAAAGGAGCCTGTAATGACCACAAGGTCTCCCTTTCTGTAAAACCCTTTAGCTAATTCCATAGCTGAAGCTATGTCAGGTTTTGAAAAGACCTCACATGGTTTTTTTGTCTGTGCTCTTACCTTCTTTATCATTGAAGCGAGCCTCTGGGAGTCTATTGCCCTTTTGTAATCTGGTGAGGTTGCAATAATGATATCACTAATCTCCATAAGAGGTTCGAGCATATCCTCAATATCTTTATCAGCCATTATACCAAGGACAAGAATCACCCTTTTATAAGACCTGAGATAAATCTCCTTAATCGCCTTCTGTAGGATACGGACTGCCTGAGGATTATGGGCACCATCTAAAAGATAATGAACATTATCCTTCACGAGTAATTCAAGCCTTCCCGGCCAGGAGAGCTTCTCAAGATGTCTTTTAAACAAAGGCTCAAGATAGGCTACAGACAACAGGTTACACGCTGAAGATTCTTTTAAAGAATTATTTTTTTTCTGAATCCTGAGGTCTGAGGCCTGAGGTCTGTCTATTGCGCCTTTTTTAATCAATAGCAAAACTGCCTTTATGGCAAGGCAGGCATTCTCAAGCTGGTGCTCCCCAGTTAAGGGAAGGAAGAGGTCCTTTAAGGTTATTTCTGAATCTTCATAGTCAAAGACTATCCCCCTTACAGACAGGTCTTTAAGTCTGCCCGCAAAATCCCTCCCATAAATATAAAGGGGTGAAGCCCCTTCAGAGGCCTTCATTGCAATTATCTCTAATGCAGGCTTTACCTGTAAAGATGAGACAACAGGAACCCCCTTTTTTATTATCCCTGCCTTCTCCTTAGCTATGCTTTCTATGGTATTGCCGAGGAATTCTCTGTGATCCATAGATATAGAAGTAATAACTGAAACCAGAGGTCTTATTACATTTGTAGCATCGAGCCTGCCACCCATCCCAACTTCAATAACTCCAATATCAATCTTTTTTTTAGAAAAATATTTAAAAGCAAGGGCAGTTACAAACTCAAAGAAGGTTGGCTTAATATCTTCAGGAATCATGCCTTTAATATACTCTGTGAACCTTACAACATCATCCTCGGAAATTTCTTCTGAATTTATCCTTATTCTCTCAGTAAACCTTACGAGATGTGGTGAGGTAAAAAGGCCTGTCCTGAGGCCAAGTCCCTCAAGAAGTGAAGCAATAATCCTCGAGGTTGAGCCCTTTCCATTCGTGCCTGTCACATGAATGGATAGGAAGTCCTTTTCAGGGTTACCAAGGATTTTTAATAGTCTTTTCGTGTTGGATAGACCCAGTTTTAAACCAAATTTCTGAAGACTGTAAAGATAGTTTATTGTTTCAGAATAGGACATACACGGAGCTGGATACCAGAGGTCAGATTTATGACCCTTGACTTCTGTCATGTTGCTGAGCTGTAAAAAGTTCTATTAAAAGGGCTATTGTCTTTTTGAGGTCCTTTCTTTCAACAACAAGGTCAACAAAGCCATGACTCAAGAGAAATTCTGCCCTCTGAAAATCCTCTGGAAGTTGCTGCTTTGTCGTCTGCTCTATAACCCTTGGTCCTGCAAACCCTATAAGGCTTTTTGGCTCTGCAATTATTATGTCTCCAAGCATGGCAAAGCTGGCTGTTACACCTCCGAAAGTGGGATCACAGAGGACAGTAATATAAAGTACACCTTCTTCTTTAAGACGGGCTATAGCCTGTGAGGTCTTTGCCATCTGCATCAGAGAGAACATCCCTTCCTGCATCCTCGCACCTCCCGAGGCAGTTATAGCAATAAAAGGAAGCCTTTTTGCAACGGCCCTCTCAGCAGCCCTTGCTATCTTTTCACCCACTACAGAACCCATGCTTCCGCCAAAAAAAGAGAAATCCATTACAGCAATAATAACAGGATGACCTTTTATCATGCCCTCACCTGTGATAACAGCTTCTTTAAGTTTTGACTTTGTCTGATATTCCTTTATCTTTTCAGGATATGTTTTATTATTATCACTGAATCCGAGGGGATCAGCAGGAAGGATATCAGTATCCATCTCTTCGAAGGTATCTGGATCTACGAGGAGAGCTAACCTCTCTAAGGCACTTATGCGGAAATGATAATTGCATTTCGGACAGACCTGAAGGTTCTTTTCAACCTCCTTTTTGTAGACTATCTCTTTACAGTTTTCACATTTTACCCATAATCCCTCGGGTATTCTTACCTTCTTTTCCCTGCCTGTGTCTTTTGGTTTCTTAAACCATGCCATTATATCTCTATCTCCTCTGACTCTCTTAATAACCTCAAGCCCTTTATCTTTAAAGCCTTCAGCTCCTGCTTTATTGTTTTAATGTATTGGGGCTTGGGATGTGTTATAAAAATCCTCATTGGAGGTTTCGATATCTTCTTGAGTTCCTCCATTAATAACTTAGGCGTTAAGTGACCTGTCTTTACTGCCAGGTTAGTTAGTCTGTTAGGGAAGGAGACTTCAGCTATAATAGCATCAGCTCCATCAGAATAAGACCATATCCTATCCGTTGAACCTGTATCTCCTGTATATACAAGGGTAACCTCAGACCCCCTCTTTATCTCTTTTATAATATAACCGACCGCAGGCACTGAATGATTTACTTTTACTGGTGTCACCCTTAGAGAATCTAACTGTATCCACCTCTCTGGTTTTATCTTTCTGAGCCTTACTACAGGTCCTGCCTTTCCTATGGTTGTAAAATCCGGCCAGATGTCTCCATTAAGTAAGTGCATCTTCAACTGTCGGAGCACCTCATCTATGCTAATAACCGTTATATGATGCCTCTTGTTCTTTATTATTATATTATCAGCAAGAAAGGGAATCGCCCTTATATGATCAAGATGGGCATGGCTTACTAAAATATATTTTATCTTCCATTGCTCTGTCTCTTTAAGAACAGCACCAAGGGTACCAGCATCAAGGAGCAGATATCCATTGATTAAATATGCAGGTGGATTGTGCCCAGGAAACTCAGCACCCGATGCACCGAGTACTTTTATTTTCATCTTTTACCTTAATTTGAATGAATTGCCTCTGCTATATGAGATATATAGCTCTTCAGCTCTCTAACTGTTACCTCGCCACCAACTGATCCAGTAAGCCTTTTTACAATTGAGCTTCCCACTATCACTCCATCAGAGAATTCTGCAACAGCCTTTGCCTCTTCAGGAGTTGATACACCAAAACCTGTTGCAATTGGTTTATCCGTTAGTTTCCTTAGTGTTTCAATTATATATTTTTGAGAGCCATCAAGGATCAATTTTGAGCCCGTTATACCTGTTATGGATACATAGTAGATAAAACCTGTGGATGCCTTAGCTATAAGTCTTAATCGCTCAGGAGTTGAGGTGGGTGCTGCAAGGAAGATAGTGTCAAGGCCAGTTTTTCTGGCAGCTTTTCTTAAGGAAGGGGCCTCATCGGGAGGTAGATCAGGAATAATAACCCCGCTCACACCAGAATTAAGGGCGTCCCTTATAAAATTTTCTTCACCATACTTAAAGACAGGGTTATAATATGTCATAAGGACAATTGGGATTGATGAAGTATTTTTGAGCCTTTCTACAAGACGAAGGACCTTCCTCAGGTTCATGCCCTGCCTTAAGGCCTCCTCAGAGGCAGCCTGTATAACAGGGCCATCTGCAAGGGGATCTGTAAAAGGCACACCTAGCTCCATTATATCTGCCCCACATTCCTCAAGGAGGCCTGTAATTCTAACTGTATCCTCTTCTGAAGGATAACCAGCCATTATGTAGGGAATAAAGGCCTTTTTTCCCTTTTTTCGCAAAGTAAGGAATTTGACTGTTACTTCGCCACCTGAGACAATGGAAGTCTTTGACATTTAAATATTATGCCATAAGATTCAGTTTAAAGGCTAATTTGTTCCTATAAATCTCTTTTCCACTATGGATTGACCTTCAGGAGAAAGGAGGTAGTCAATAAATTCTTTTATGATACCTTTTGCCTCACCATTTGTTACAAGATTTATCGGAATGACGAGCTTGTACCTTCCAGATTTTATGTTAGTCTTTTCTGGCAAAACTCCCTCAATTCTTACAACCTTTACCTTCTTGGGGTCCAGCATTGATGTATCAACTATTCCTATAGCCCCTTTTATACTATCAACCGTTTCAGAGAGGGTCTGCTCTGGTGTAATTATGGCTTCTTCCGCGAATCTTTCCTTTTCCATTACGACCCTGTCAAATTCATCCCTGCTTGCATAACCTTTTGATGGTATCACAACCTTCACAGGAAGGTCAGGTCCTTTGAGTTCTTTCCAGTTCTTTATTTTTCCTGTAAATATATCCTTCAGCTCTTTGATGCTCAGATTATTTATATTTAGCTCCTTATTCACAACAACAGCTACAGCACTGTATCCCACTGTATAAGCAACAAAACCTTGAGCTATCTCATCAGGTCTTAAGGGCCTCGACACACCAGCTATATCCACTAATCCCGAGCTGACCCCTTTGATACCCGCTCCTGCACCACCTCCTGAAAGGCCTATGGTACGACCTGTTTTTTTCTCATAAAGGACCTTTGCTTCTTTAAGAAGATTCTCCTGTATGGTTACACACCCGGCATACTTAATATCAACGCCTGTGGCGTTTAAAGGAAGAAATAATAGGGCTATTATTACAAATAAATAGACCTTCATCTGCTCCTCCTATCTGAGTCTTATAATAAATATTGTTCTGTCTTTATCTTCCTTCTCTTCGTATACAACAGGAAGTTTCTCAAGTTTGATAGCTGTCTGAACAATGTCCTTTCTATCAGTCTCTATTATTACTTGGAGGGTGTCTTCCTTTGTCATCTCTAATATCTCATCCCTTAAAAGAGAACCAGCGCTGTTAGGACAGACCTCAAGGCCAAGGAGATTTAAACTCCTTTCCTGACCACCTATACTCAGACTATAGGAAACCAATATGGTGAAAACTGTGAAGATAATTAGAATCCTTATATTCTTCATCCCTGCCTCCTTTTTAAGTATTTAATTAAATTTACCACACTGAGCTACATTAAGCAAGCATAGCTGTCCAAAATAAAGTTTTTAAATGAACGTCGCACTACCTTAAGCCTATCTTCAGCCTGTTTGAGGCCTTATGCCCTTTTAAAATAGCATATCGATTTGTTTTGGACAGGGTGTTGCATTTGAAAATAAAAAAGGGTGGGAATCTTTCCCACCCTTAATCGAAGACAATAGCCATTGCATTATTTCACTGAAACTGTCTTTGTGGTCTCATAAAAGAGATACTTGTCCTTTCCAACAACTCCCTTTGTGTGATCACCACCAGCCGGCAGATACCAAAGCTGAATCGTTACATCCAGCTCCTTTGCCTTAACCTCTCTAACCTTTTTGCCCTCTTTTTCTACATCCTCGTAGGGGAATTTTATCTCGAAGTTTTCTATCTTTGTCTGACCAGGCTGAAGACTTGTATCAGCAAGCATCCCCGATTTTCTGTGTGGTCCAAAGACCATCTTGTCACCTCTACCTTTTGCGGGAGATTGGGGGGTATAAATCTTATAGGCATTGAAGACAACTTTTCCATCCTTTGTCTTTGCGGTCACATCCAGGACCAGCCTGTTTGGAGATGGTCAACCATCGGGTATCCTGTGACCAGCATTACTTGAGAGCTTCACAGTAAGATAGGCTGTAGGTATCGCATCACCTGGCTTCATGAGGAAATAATAGGCCTTTGTATCAACCTCAACATTTACAGCACCTTTTGCCTGATCAGGGTCTCTGTAGGCAGGCATGAAATGGCCTTTCTTATTCTCTTTCATGTGACATTCCTGACAGGTCTTTGACCCACCAGATGGTATGTAGGCATGGAGATAGCTTCCATAAAGGGTTGCACACTGGGTTGGTTCAACAAGGTCAAAGTTCGGACCAAGGCCATGGCACTGACCGCAAAGGATAGACTCTGTCATTATAGGACTCTTTTTGAGCTTTGTGTATTTTGAATCTCCATGGGCACCTTCCTTTGTCCCGTAGACAGCATCCTTCTCTGGTTCGCCATCTGTCCACTTATGAATAAGGGCCTTCTTATTGTGGCAGATAAGGCAGTTTATGCCGAGTTTTTTGAGTTTATTCTGGGCATCTTCATCTCCAGCTGCACCATCAATAGCTGCCTTTGCTATCTCCTGAGCGACCTCATCCGTGGCATCCTCTATCTGGGGAAGGTGGCACTTCAGACAGACGCGCATATGTTCCACCTTAATGTCCTTTATCTCCTTTACCCCTGAATAGGTCCATTCCTTCATAAAGCCAGCCTTAATGGTGCTTGCTATTGTCGCCATTGTCCTCGGTGAGCCCACAAGGGATATGGCATGATAGGACTTTTCCCACTCTTCGTACTCTTTTGGATGGCACTGTTTACATGAGCTTACATCATACATCTTTGCAAGCTCATCAATGGATCTTGCCTTCTTTGCTGATGCAGTTAAAGGCATGGCAATGAGCATTGCCAGTATTAATAGTAACAGCCTCTTCATACAATCCTCCCCCTTTTGTTTTTTTGGGTTCAAAGAACCCGGTAAATATTTTTTCCTTCTCTCACCTCCTTTCTAAATTTCCAGAAGGGCCCTGCAAAGCTGACCTTGCAGGGCAAGTTTTCAAGGGGAAGTTTTAAAACCCTCTGCTGGAGGTTTATCCAGCAGAGATTGGGGGATATATAAATACTTATTAGTTTTTGAATTATGGAAGACCCTAAGAGAGATAGAAAGGGAATAACCTCCTGGTATGCCTCTATTGGGAAAGATGTTATCTGATGGTCAATTATCTGGTTACTGCATATATCAAGGTTTAAGATTACAGGCTCATGAGTTACATAATATACTGTAGAGTTTAAAAATGGCATGCTACAAAGTGCCACCAGAATAAAAAGAGTCGTAATCCTTGGGCCCTTCATATAAAAAGTTATACATTAAGTAAGGGTAGATTGTCAACTTAAAATTATAAGTTTAAACAGGCTACAGCTGAAATTCCTTCAGCCTTAAGCCTGTCCCTGTAGTGTGTGTCATACCTGTCCAAAATAAAGTTTCAATGGGCATAAGGCCAACTATTACTTACGCCATCCCTAAAAAGCACAAAAGGCGACTCCTTAATGTAACTTATTAAATAACCTCTCATGACTTTAATATACCTTTAAAAATAAATCCTGTCGCTTCTTTTGTGTTTTTGAGGCCTTATACCTATTTTAAAAGCCCCTTTCAATTTGTTTTGGACAGCACTGAGTGTGTGTATAGGATTAATATACACCTGTATGATTATTTTATTCTATAAAGTAAGGTAAGAAGGACTTAAAAGATAGGCTACTGGCTATGGGCGTTAGGATATTAAAGTAGGCTACAGGCTATAGGCTTAAGGAAATTAGAAAAAATCCTGACGCCTGAAGCCTGTAGCCTAATCTTCAACCTCAAGCCTAAAATGCGGGCACGGAATTTGCTTACTAAAGTTAGAGGTTTGAGATATGAAAAAAAGAGAGAGAATACTTGTAGTAGATGATGACCCTGTAATAGCCCAGAGCTGTAAGAGGATACTGAGCTCAGAAGGGTACGTTGTCTCTGTTGCTGAAAAAGGCGAGGAGGCAATAAATAAAGTATCAAAGGAGGAATTCAGTCTTGTTATAACTGACATAAGACTGCCAGATCTATATGGCCTTATTGTTTTGAAGGAGACAAAGGTCATACAGCCCGAAAGTAATGTGGTGGTGATTACAGGTTACCCGTCCCTTGAGGATGCAAAGGAATCAGTGAGGCTCGGTGCCTTTGAGTACATCGAAAAGCCCTTTACCCCTGAATTTATTATTAATACAGCAAAAAAGGTTTTTGATAGAAAGGGATGGATCCTAAGGAAGGCCTATATTGACCAGTTCAGATATGGCGTTGTTCCTTCTTCTGAGCTTGATGAAAGGACTATTTATTATAAAGAAGGCACCTGGGCAAGGCCTTTAAGGGAGGATTACTGGGAGATAGGTATTGATGTTAGATACTGGTTTCTTGCTGGTCAACTTCTTTATCTTGAATTACCAGAAGGATTGAAGGCCCTTGCAAGCGGAGAGTCCTTTTGCAGACTTCTTACAGGAGGAGGCCAGATCTTTGAACTTCCAGCTCCAATGACAGGTGTTGTGAAGGAGATCAACGAAAGGGCAAATGATATAATGTGCTCCCTTACAGAAAGCCACCTCTCAGAGGGATGGTTACTCTGGATTGTAAGAATAGAGCCCATAAAATAGGGCTTGCCCAGTATACAGGCAAAGTTTTATAATCTTGTATTATCAGATAACCTGAAGTTTTAATTTTAAGGAGGTCTCGGGATGAAGGCCAATATCCTTGTAGTAGATGATGAGCCTATAGTGCTTAAAAGCTGCGAGAGAACCCTTGCACCAGAAGGCTTTAATGTAATAACAGTAGATAGGGCAAAGGAGGCCCTGGAGATCATTAAAAGGGATACAATAGATTTAGTTATTACAGACCTGAAGATGCCAGAGATGGATGGTGTAGAGTTCATAAGACATATAAGGGAGATAAAACCTGATATAGGTGTCGTCGTGATTACAGGATATCCCTCTCAGGAGAGTTTAAAGGAGACCCTGAGCCTACGCATCCTCGATTACCTTCCAAAGCCCTTTTCTCCAGCCCTTTTACTTGATGTGACCATGCGGGCTATTGATGCAAGAAAGGCTGTGGTAAGGGAGGTGCCACCAGAAGAAGACCCTGAATATATTGCCCAGAAGCTCAATGGAATAATAAAGAAGTACAAGAATAAACCTGGAAGCCTTATCCCTGTTCTTCAGGAAGCGCAGGAGGTTATAGGATATCTTCCTCCTGTTGTTCAAAGGTACATAGCAAAAAATTTAAACATTCCCGTAAGTGAGGTTCACGGTGTTGTGTCTTTTTACTCCTTCTTTACAATGAAACCAAAAGGAAAGCACAATATCAGGGTCTGTCTTGGAACAGCCTGTTATGTTAAAGGTGCAGAAGAGATATTAAAGAAATTCAAGGAGAAGTTAAATATAGATGTTGGAGAGGTTACAAAGGATAGGGCCTTTTCCCTTGAGAGTGTAAGATGCCTTGGTGCCTGTGGTCTTGCTCCTGTTGTGGTTGTTGATAAGGAGACCTTTGGAGTAGTAACTCAGTCAAAGGTTAATCAGATATTAACTCATTATAAGGATTAATAAAAGGAGGCACTATACCATGCCAAAACTCACCGTTGAGGATCTTAAGAAGATAAAAGAACAGCAAAGGGCAGCCTTTTCCCTCAGAGAGGGCAAGTTCAGGGTAAAGGTTACTGTCCATATGGGAACATGTGGCCTTGCTGCAGGAGCCAGAGATGTTATGGATGCCCTCCTTGAAGAGATAAATAATGCCAATGTTACAGATGTTATGGTTACCACCTCAGGATGTGCAGGCCTCTGTGCAAAAGAACCTATGGCAACTGTCGAGATACAGGGAAGTGCACCTGTTAAATATGTATTTCTCAACAAGGATAAAATAAGGCGGATATTTAAAGAGCATATTCTGGGTGGTAAGCCTGTTGAGGAATATGCCCTTGTTGTTGGTAGTGAAACAGCTTATTAAGGAGGCCTTGCTATGGAAAAGAGACCAAGAATAACTTTTATGCTCTGCGGAGGAACAGGGTGTATTGCTGGTGGAAGTCTCAAGGTAAGAGAGGCCTTTGAAAAGGAGCTTGCCCAGAAGGGCCTTACTGATGAGATAAATATTGTTCTTACTGGTTGCAATGGCTTTTGTGCTGAGGGACCAATAGGGATTGTCTATCCTGATGATATCTTTTACGAGAAACTTACACCTGATGATGCAAAGATAATTGTTCAGGAGCACTTCATAAAAGGAAGACCTGTTGAAAGGCTCATGTACAAGGAGCCTGTAAAGAAGCATGCTATTCCTGTAATGAATGAGATTCCCTTCTTTAAACATCAGGTTTTGAGGGCCTTAAGAAACAAAGGTCTTATTGACCCTGAGAGGATAGAGGACTACATTGCAAGGGATGGATATATGGCTGCTGCAAAGGCCCTTCTTGAGATGACACCTGAGGAGATAATAAGGGAGGTAAAAAACTCAGGCCTTCGTGGTAGAGGAGGTGCAGGTTTTCCAACAGGTCTTAAGTGGGAACTCTGCAGCAAGGTAAAATCTGAGCTGAAGTTTATCCTCTGTAACGGTGATGAGGGAGACCCGGGTGCCTTCATGGACAGGTCAATTATGGAAGGTGATCCCCATTCTGTCCTCGAAGGCATGATCATAGCAGGAAAGGCCATAGGTGCTACAAAGGGATATATCTATGTGAGGGCAGAATATCCCCTTGCAGTAAAGAGACTCCAGATCGCTATTGAGCAGGCAAGGGAGAGGGGTCTTCTTGGTGAGGATATCCTTGGAAGTGGCTACAGCCTTGATATAGAGATCTATCAGGGAGCTGGTGCCTTTGTCTGTGGCGAGGAGACAGCCCTGATGCGTTCTATTGAGGGAAAGCGTGGAATGCCAAGACCAAGGCCTCCATTCCCTGTTTACAAAGGCCTCTGGGACAAGCCCTCAGTACTCAACAATGTTGAGACCTTTGCAAATGTTCCACCCATAATCCTCCATGGTGCAGAGTGGTTCAGGAGCCTCGGAACAGAAAAGTCTACAGGCACCAAGGTTTTTGCTCTTACAGGTGCTATAAATAATGTAGGACTTATAGAGGTTCCAATGGGTATACCCCTCAGAACCATAATATATGACATAGGTGGTGGAATAAAGAAAGGAAGAAAGTTCAAGGCAGTTCAGCTTGGTGGGCCATCAGGAGGCTGTATACCAGAGCATCTTCTCGACACACCTGTTACCTATGAAGACATTGTCCAGACAGGTGCTATTGTTGGCTCAGGTGGAATGGTCGTTATGGACGACCTGAACTGCATGGTTAGTGTTGCAAAGTTCTTTCTTGAATTCACAACAGACGAGTCCTGTGGGAAATGCACTCCCTGCAGGATAGGCACAAAGGTAATGCTCGATATCCTTACAGATATAACAGAAGGTCGTGGCAAGGATGGTGATATCGAGACCCTTGAAGACCTTGCGAATGATATTATTGCTGCAAGCCTTTGCGGTCTTGGTCAGACAGCACCAAACCCTGTGCTTACAACAATCAAATATTTCAGGGATGAATATGAATCCCACATATATGAAAAGTGGTGCAAGGCTGGTGTATGCAGGTCCCTTGTAACTTTCTATATTGATCCTTCAACCTGTACTGGCTGTGGTGCCTGCGCAAGGGTATGTCCTCAAAAGGCAATCTCAGGAGAGAGGAAAAAGCCCCATTCAATTGACCAGTCCCTCTGCATTAAGTGCAGACAATGCTATGAGACCTGTAAATTCAATTCAGTAAAGACAGGTCCAAGAGACATGTTCAAAAAAGAAGAACCTGCTGAGCCCTTAGAGGAGGTTAAGAGATGATAAATCTTAAGATAAATGGAAAAGAGATTCAGGCTAAGGATGGTTCAACTATCCTCAAGGCAGCCCTTGACAATGGTATATACATTCCCCATCTCTGCTGGGATAGAAGGCTTGAGCCCTATGGTGGTTGCAGACTCTGCATAGTTGAAGTAGAGGGTCAGAGGAGGCTTATTACCTCCTGTGCTGCCCCTGCAGAAGAGGGAATGGTTGTATGGACAGAGACACCAAAGGTTGTAAAGGCAAGAAAGACCGTCCTCGAGCTTCTGCTTCTTTACCATCCCCTTGATTGCCCAATATGTGATAAGGCAGGAGAGTGCGAACTTCAGGACCTTGCCTTTAAATACGGACCTACTGAGAGCCGATTTACAGCAAAGAGGAAGAGAGAACCTGAAAGGCTCGACAGCCCTATTGTTGAAAGGAATCCCAATAGATGCGTCCTCTGCGGAAAGTGCGTGAACCTCTGTAGAGACCATCAGGGAGTTGGTGCCCTTGCAATTATTGGAAGGGGCTTTAAGGCAAAGATAAGCCCAGCCTTCGAAGAGACCCTTGACTGTGAATTCTGCGGTCAGTGTATAGATGCCTGCCCTGTTGGAGCCCTTGGTGCAAAACCTTACAGACATCGCTCAAGGGTATGGTACATGGATGAATACCAGATCATCTGTCCTTACTGCGGATGTGGTTGTACAACGAATATCTCTGTAAGAGAAGGAAAGATCATAAGGGCAAGAGGAAAAGAGGCCGTGGGAATAAATGATGGAAACCTCTGCAGTAAAGGAAGGTTTGGTTTTGACTTTCTTTATTCAGAAAAAAGGCTTACCACGCCATTAATAAGAAAGGAAGGTGAATTAAGGCCGGCTCCTTGGGATGAGGCCTTGAGATTTATTGCTGAGAGACTCGAGATTATAAAAAATACCTATGGCCCATCCTCCATAGGTGCCATCGGTTCTCAGAGGTGCACTGTAGAGGACAATTTCATGCTCCAGAGGTTCATGCGGGAGGTTATAGGCACAGATAATATTGATTCAGGCGCTCGCTTCGGATTTGCAAAGGCCCTTGAGGCCCTGATGGAATCTTCTGGTCTGGATTATATGCCTGTTGACTGGCAGAAGCCTCTTGAAAGCTCCCTCATATTTGTAATTGAGTCAGACATCACAGCAACCCATCCAGTATGGGGTCTTAATTTCCTTCAGGCAAAGAGAAGAGGTGCCTATCTAATTACTGCTGACTCAAGGCAGACAAAACTCGCAAGGCACAGCACCCACTGGCTCAGGCTGAAGCCTGGTACAGGCGTTGCCCTTCTTAATGGTATTGCAAACTATATAATTGAAAATGGCCTTTTTGATAAAGACAGGGTATCAGGCATAAAAGGCTTCAGCGAGTGGACAAACCATGTTAAGAGATTTAACCTTAAAGAGACCTCTCAAATAACAGGCCTTCCAGAGACCACGATCGAAGAAGTGGCAAGGCTCATTGCCTCCACACCAAAGAGGCTTATAGCCCTTAGTTCTGGTGCCTCGGAGAATAATAAGTCTAAGGACCACTACATAGCTTCAGCCAATCTACTAATGCTCCTTGGAGAGGAGATAGATAACCTCCAGTTACCAGCAGAGTTTTCCAATACCCTTGGACTATGGCTGAGTGGTGTAAGGCCTCTAAAGGATGGAAAGACCCTCAAAGACATGCTTTACAAAGAGGGAAGCCTTAAGGCCCTTTATATCATGGGTGAAGATCCTGTTACAGTATTCCCAGACGGTTCAACAATCGAAAGGAATCTTAAAAACCTTGAACTCCTCATAGTACAGGACATAGTCCTTACAGAGACAGCAAGGCTTGCCCATGTGGTACTGCCAGCCTCAGCCTGGGCAGAAAAGGATGGCACCTTTATTGGAATGACAGGCCTTGAACAGAAAATAACAAAACTCCTTCCTGATCAGGGAGATTCAACTCCAGACTGGAAGATCCTCAGAAACCTTGCAAGGATAATGGGTTATGAAATAGGTAGAGATATAAACTCTGTTAAGGAGGATTTCAAGAAAAAACTCTCAGCTGAAGGATACATCCTTGAAGGCTCAAGGTGGAAAAAACCTCAGAGATTAGAGCCTTCCTTCAGGATTGCTGACCTTAAGGTCAAGGCAAGGCCTGAAAAGCCCCAGGAGGTTTATCTCCTCACTGGCAATGTCCTTCAGCATTCAGGTGTTCTTTCCTATCTTTCAAAGACCCTCGATTCTGCAGTGGCTGATGCAGTCCTTACAATAAATGAGGAGGATGCAAAGAGGTTGAACATAAAAGACGATACCTTTGTTAAGGTTACCTCTCCAAAAGGCTCAGTATATTTAAAGACAAGGGTTACTGATGAGGTTCCTGAAGGAGTTGCCTTTGCACCCCTTCACTTCCCTCATGCAAGATTAAATACCCTCCTTACCCTTCCATCAGATGGTGAGATTCCACTGGAGGTTATTGAGATAAGTAAAGGGTAAGGTTTGATTAAGACATTTAGGTTGGTAAGTAACAATTGGGTTTATAACCAACAATTACGATCCCTGAATTGTCTGCCTCTTCAATTGCCTTATCTTTTTGAACAAAAAGACATGCCCCTGCCTCCAAGGCAAGGACTGAACAGCCTGATTCCTTCATAGACTTTATTGTTTCTACACCAGCCACAGGTACATCAAATCTCAGATCCTGCTGGGGCTTACTTACCTTTACTACAACCGCTCCTTCGTGAGCAAGTTTACCACCCCTTTTGATTGCCCTGTCTGTTCCTTCTATTGCCTCAACTGCCATTACAGCCCTGTCTTTTACAACAACCGTCTGGCCTATGTCGAGCCTTCCGACCTCCTTTGCTATATTAAAGCCAAATTCTATATCCTCTATCTGGGCCTTTGTTGGTTTCTTTTTTGTAAACACCCCTTCTTTAACTAAGAGGGAGCCTGCCAGGTCTGTTATCTTCAGTACATCCACTCCCTCCTTCTCCAGCTCCTTTACTATTGAAAGCATTATTGTGTCATCTTTTCTGTCAGGAAGACTCATAAGGAGCTTTATAGCCCTTAAATCGGGCATTATACTGCTACGATAAAGGAGTTCCTTTGGTGCCTTGCCAGCCATAACAACCTTATTTATGCGGGCCTTCTTGAGGGTTTCTATTATGCTGCCAAGTTTCCCTATGCTTATCCATCTGACTTCATCAGAAAGGTTTTCAATCTCTGGAGAAGCCAGTTCTTTAAGGGCAACGGTGAAGACCTTTTGGGCTTGCCTCTTTGCCTCTTTTGCGATCAATAAAGGAAGCTCTCCAGTGCCAGCTATAATTCCGATAAAGTTTGAAGGCTCTCTCACCTGCAGATGCCCCTTTTATTCTCCTTGAGAAATTCTATAAGGGTCTTAATCTCCTCTGTATATGGAAGGGCCTCGAGAACCTTTTTAATGGCATCACTCAGGGTTAGCTTTTCTCTAAAGAGGATCTTATAAGCCTTCTTTAATTCAGATATGGTCTCATCAGAGAAACCGTGTCTCTTAAGACCAACAGTGTTGAGGCCATGAAGTTCTGCCCTTGCACCTGCAGCCATCATGTAGGGAGGGATATCCTGACCAACACCGCTGAATCCACCAACCATGGCATAGGCACCAATCCTTGTAAACTGGTGGACTGCTACAAGCCCACCTATTACTGCATAGTCATAGACATGGACATGGCCGGCAAGGGTTGCTGCATTTGCCATTATAATATTGTTGCCAATCTTACAGTCATGGGCGATGTGGACATAGGCCATAAGGAAATTATTATTGCCTATCTCTGTCCATCCATCTCCTCCAACAGATGCCCTGTGGATTGTAACACTCTCACGAATTATGTTATTGCTGCCTATCCTTACTCCTGTATCTTCACCTTTATATTTCAGGTCCTGTGGAGGAAGGCCAATGGTTGTGAAGGGATAGATCTGGCAGTTTGGACCAATCTCTACCTTTCCTTCAATCACCACATGACTCAGAAGCCTTGTACCAGTTCCGAGTTTCACAGGGCCATTAATCACACAGTAAGGACCGATAAAGACATTGTCTTCAATAATCGCTTCTTTTGATACTATTGCTGTTGGATGGATTTCTAACATGCTTATAACTCCCTGTCTGTTACCATTGCTGAGAATTCTGCCTCTGCTGCAAGTTTATCACCAACAAAGGCCTCTCCAGAGAATTTCCATACAGAGCCCCTTGAGTGAAGGACTTTAACTTCAAATCTTAACTGGTCTCCAGGGGTAACGGGCTTCCTGAATTTTGCTTTCTCGATGGTGAGAAAATAGACATGCCTTCCCTTAATCCCTGATTTATAGGCAAGAATTCCAGCTGTCTGGGCCATTGCCTCAATTATGAGAACACCTGGCATTACAGGATTCCCCGGGAAGTGGCCAACAAAGAATTGCTCATTCATGGTAACATTCTTTATTGCTGTAATCTTTACATTTGGTTCAATCTCAAGAACCCTGTCAACGAGCAAAAAGGGATACCTGTGGGGAAGAATGGATTGAATCTCCTTGATATCAATCATGGCTGACCTCCTTATTCAGTCTCTCTTCTATATCTTTAATCCTTTTAAAAAGCTCCGGTAATCTCTTGTAAAGGGCAAATAATTTGAACCATTCCCTTGCTGGAAGGGTTGGAGTACCAAAGTAATCTCCTGCCTTCAAATTATCCATTATCCCGGACTGGGCACCGACCTTAACACCACTTTCTATCTTTATGTGGTCTGCGACTCCAACCTGTCCTGCAAGGATTACACCTGCACCCAGCTCTGAACTCCCCGCAATTCCTGTCTGGGCAACTATTATGCTGTGGGGGCCAATCTTAACATTATGGGCAATCTGGACAAGGTTATCAATCTTTGTGCCCTGTCTGATTATTGTGTTACCCTTTGTTGCCCTGTCTATGGTTACATTTGCACCTATCTCAACATCATCCTCAATAATTACACCACCAACCTGGGGGATCTTATAATGCCTTCCCTCATAAAAAACATAACCAAATCCATCAGAACCTATTACTGTGCCTGAATGAATGATGACCCTGTTTCCTATGGAAACCCTTTCTCTTATAACCACATTTGGATAGATCAGGCAGTCCTCACCAATAATTGTATCCTCTCCAATAAAGACATTAGGACCTATGACTGTACCCCTCCCAATCCTTGCACCTTTTGATATATAGGCAAAGGGATAAACTGTAACAGCTCTATCAAGGGATGCCCCTTCTTCGATGAAGGCCTGTTCACTTATTCCTTTGGGCTCTGGTTTTTTAACATAGAAAAGCTCAAGAAGCCTTGCAAAGGCATACTGAGGATTTTTAACCTTTATCTGGGCAACAGAAAGGTCTTCAAGGAACTCTTTTACTACAATAGCTCCTGCCCTGAGCTTAATATCCTTTGGAAGCTTTTCTCCCCTTAAAAAGGTAATATCACCCTCTCTGGCATCCTCAATACCTTCAACACCAGTAATAGTGAGATCAGGATCTCCCCTGAGCTCACCATTAAGATATTCTACAATCTCTTTGAGTTTCATTTAGCTGTCCTTATTGTGATAGAGCGACAGTGCGACAGTCAAAATATGGAAAATTTATTCTACTTTTTCTGTCTTTCATCATAAATCTTTATGACCCTGCTCGTGAGGTCAAGGCCTTCCTTTGAATAGAGAATAAGACCTTCAGAGGATTCAAGGATAATGGCATATCCTTCCTTCCTGCCAATCTCTTCAATAATATCCTTTAGCTCCTTTATTATACCTGTAGTAAGGTCTCTCCTCTTTTTTTCAACCTCTGACTGGGCATCCTGAACAAGCTTCTGGTAATCCTGAATTGCCTTTTCTATCTGCACCTGTTTTTCCTGTCTTGCCTGTTCACTCAGGGCTCCTGCCTGTTTTTCGAATTCTGCCCTCTGATTGTTTATCTTCTTTTCAAGTTCATCTATCTGGGACTGCTTCTGCTTTATAAGAGCTTCGAGCTCTGCCTTTGCCTCCCTGCCTCGCTTTGATTCATTGAGGGCTTTTCCGAGGTCAACATAGCCTATTTTGAGGTCAGCACCAAAAGAGTTATTTGCAACTACCCCTGAAAATAAGAGGATAATTGCCAGAAGTATTGTCTTTAACATCAACAAGTGATGGACGTCCATCTTAAGGCTGAAACTCTTAACCATCTTTAACATCCTTGCCTCCATAAGCAGATGTCAGACATGTTGACTTCCTGACATCTGTGATTTGGTGAGGGACAAAGCCCCTAAGCTGTTATTGATTTTTTTAAAAGAATGTTCCAAAGGTGAATTCAATCCTGCCATTGCTCTCATAAGGCCTTGGGTCAAGGTTCCTTCCATACTCAAGCCTTATAGGCCCTATTGGTGAAATCCATCTAATGCCAAAGCCTGCTGTCCTCCTGAGACTATCCATGGGCTCTGATTGAAGAAAGGCCTTTCCAGCATCAAAGAATAATACCCCTTTTAGCCTTGCCTCTTCAATAAGGGGAAAGATATATTCAAGATTGAATATCAATTCCTTTGTGCCACCAATAGGCTCATTGTTCTCATCAACAGGACCAGCCTGTCCATAACCAAGGCCCCTTACTGTGTAGATACCCCCTACATAAAATCTTTCATACACTGGAAGGTCCCTTCCAAAGGCACCTGTAGCATAACCTATCCTACCCCTTAATGAAAAGGTGGTACTTCCCCAGGGAAAGAACCAGGCAGAATCAAGGACACCTCTTACAAAACCATTTGTTCCTCCAAGGCCTGCCACGGTAAGATAAAGGGCATTCCTTGACCCTCTGGATGGATCAAGGAAGTTGTCCCTTGAGTCTCTTGCAATTGTGGGACTTATACTGCTCGTTACCCTTTTGCCAGCCTGGTCTTTTATTAACTGAGGGGCCTCTTCATCTACATTCTCAATGGTTACACTCTCAAGATTGTAGGCAATACTCCCTCCCCAGTATTCTGAAAAACTCTTTCCTAAAGATACCTCAAAACCTGTTGCCCTCCTGTCGTAGAGGGGATACTGTCTTGAGGATTTGTAAACACTGAGGCCGAATGAAAGAGGTTTATCCATAAACCAGGGGTCTCTATAGGAAAGCTCATAGAGGGTCCTTCTTCCACCAAACTCCCCTCTTAATTTTATATACTGACCTCTTCCCCCAAGATTCCCTTGAGTTACATCAACCATTGCTATCCATCTATCTATGGAGCTGTAGCCACCACCAACACTCAGCATGCCTGTGGGTCTTTCCTTTACTTTAATATCTATGTCCACTGTCTTTTCCTCTGCACGTGGTCTTGGTACAAGTTCAACAGTATCAAAGAACTGGAGATTGTTTATCCTTTCATAACTCCTTCTGAGAAGTTTGCTGTTAAAGATATCCCCTTCGTCAAGCCTCATCTCACGCCTTATTACCTTATCCCATGTTTTTATATTTCCGAATATCTCTATCCGTCCAACCCTGAAGAGTTCACCTTCCTGAACCCTCAGGATAAGTTTAAGTGTTCTTTTTTCATCATCAGGTATTACATCAGGCACAACAGTGGCAAGGGCATATCCCCTTTCAGAATAAAAATCTATTATTGCTCCTATATTCTTTCTTAAGGCCTCTCTGCTAAATATATCTCCTTTCTTTATTGTTACAAACTTCATTAAATCTTCTGTAGGATAGTTTTTATTCCCCTCAAGGCTCACCTCACTGACACTATACTGCTCACCCTCCTGAATAGTGATCTTTACCTCTATCCATCTTCTATCATCTGAAAGCTTCAGTTCTGGATTTGAGACCGCAACTTTAATATATCCATTATTGAGATAAAGGTCCTTTATCCTCTCAATATCATTTCTGATCTCATCCCTTTTGTAATATCCCGACTTTGTGATAAAAGAGAAAAAGCCTCTCTCCTTTGTTTTCATTACCTTCTTGATCTTTTTTTGTGGTATCTTCTCTGCACCTTCAATAATAATCTTTTTTATCTTAACAACAGGGCCCTCTTCAATCATATAGGTAAGGCTTACAGAGTCTTCTCTAAGCTTTCTAACCACAGGGATTATATTTACAAGGTAATATCCGTGCTCTTCGTAAAGAGCCTTTATCTTTCCTGCATTATCCTGTATAAGGGTTGGGTCAGCTATTGAGCCAGGGTTTATGGCTATGGTCTCCCTTAGCTTCTGATCATCAAACTTCTCATTGCCATCAAAGTTGATCTTCTGGATAGTTGGCTTTTCCTTTAGAATATAGATAAGCTTCACTCCACCAGGGACAGGCTCCATCTCTACCTTTACATCATCAAAGTAACCCATCCTGTAGATCTCTTTTATGTCATTGCTGACATTCTCAGGAGATACAGGCACATTAAGAGGTTGTGTAATCTTTGCCCTTACTGCTGTTTCTGTAACACGCCTTGCTCCTTTTATCTCAATGGAGACAACAACGGGCTCAACTGTTACTTCGCCACCAGGAACTGTTCCTTGCGCCACCAGCTCTGCCCTTAATAAAGGACCAGCAGCTGTTAGTTGCGTGAGCAATAGAATCAGAAGTATTACGAAGTTGAAAGGGAAAGTTGAAAGTGAAAGTCTTTTCTCTTCCAATTTATTTTTATCTCCTGTTTTAGGCTCTCTATCCATTTAAACTCAATAGTATAGCCACATCTGTCCAAGATAGGTCTTAAAAGGGCATGAGGCCAAAGAACAGGCTACCGTAGGCTACAGGCTATAGAATTTTTCCCTAATATCCTGAAGCCTAACGCCTACAGCCTATCTTAAGCCTTCAGCCTATTTGAGGCCTTATGTCCTCTTTAAAATACCATTTTAATTTATTTTGACAGCTATGTAGTATAGCATAATTTTAGGGCAAAACAGGGTCAGAAATCAGAGTTTAAGGAAAAATTTATTCCTCAAAATCTGACCACTGATCTCCGATCTCTGACTTCCGATTCAGGCTCTTGCCAAAAAAGGGCTTAATATCTTAGCATTAATAAATGCTCAAAAAGCCCTGGACCTCTCTAACAAACAAGCTGATTTTCACCATAGGTCTTTTGATGACCATCGGAGGCCTCCTCTCTGCATATCTCTATCTTAAATATCAGGAAGACCTGATGCTTAAAAATCTCCTCACTCAGGTTGATATATCCTCTGAGCTTATAAGAGGGGGACTCCACTACGGCATGCTCAGTTCAAGGCGTGAGGTAATAGAGCAGACCATAGATGCTGTAAAAGAAGTAGAGGGTGTAAGGGTGATACGGATATTTGATACAAATGGGAAGGTCTTCTATTCCTCAAGGCGCGAAGATATTGGAAGATTTATCGACAAACAGACGGAAGGAGATTGTGCAGCCTGTCATGGAAAAGGACAGTTCAAATTAAATCGTAATGATAGGAAAGGCTGCTGGAGGATTAGCAGGCTTCCCTCTGGCGAAAGGGTGATAAACTTCATAAAGCCCATCATGAATGAACCTGCCTGTTATACTGCAGAATGCCACAGACACAGCAAGAATCAGACCGTTTTAGGATTTATAGAGACAAGCTTTAGCGCTTCATCGGTTGATGCACTGATCAAAAAAAATAAGACTAACACAATTATCTATGGTGCATCCTTTATTGCCCTCCTTTCTGTCTTTCTCTGCTTTATACTGTGGAGATTTGTTACAAAGCCCTTGAGCCTTCTCGAAGAAGGCATGAAAAATATAGCAAAGGGAAACCTTGACCACAGGATTGAGATAAGGTCACAAGATGAGATGGGTCTCCTTGCTGAGACCTTCAATGCCATGGCTCAGGAGCTGAAAGAATCGAGACACAAACTTGAGCAGTGGACAAAGTGCCTCGAGGAAGAGGTTGAAAAGAAGACCATAGAGATTAAAAAGGCTCAGGAGCAATTAATGAATGCTGAAAAGCTTGCCTCTCTTGGAAGAATGGCTGCAGGCTTTGCCCATGAGCTTAACAGTCCTCTTACAGGTATAATAACCTTTGCCCACTTAATCATGAAGAGGCTTCCAGAAACAGATAAAGACAATAGAGAGGATCTTCAGGTAATAATTGACCAGGCAGAAAGGTGCAGTAAGATTATAAAGGGCCTTCTTGGGTTTTCAAGAAGGACGGGTTATGAGGTAACCCTTACGGACATTAATAACCTGATTGAGAGGACCGTCTCCATGGTAAAGAATCAGGCAAGGTTTCACAATATAGAATTCAGGCTCAATCTTGAGTCTCTACCCCAGATAAAGGTTGACAGCCATCAGATAGAGCAGGTCTTTTTGAATCTCCTTATAAATGCCGCAGATGCTATGAATGAAAGGGGTATCATCACTATAGCCTCAAGGCTCTTAAAAGACCCAGAGGACCCCTCAAAAGAGTTTGTAGAGCTTGAATTCACAGATACCGGGCCTGGTATTCCCGAGGAACACATTTCAAAGATCTTTGAGCCCTTTTTTACAACAAAGCCACCTGGAAAGGGTACAGGCCTTGGCCTTTCTGTAAGTTACGGTATTATAAAAAGACATGGTGGAACAATCTTTGTAAAGAGCAGTCCGGGTAAAGGGGCAAGCTTCTTCATAAGATTGCCTGTTAAAGGCTCAGAAGAGCTCAAAGGATAATGAAAGGATTGAAGGAGACCATAGAAGGTAGTTTTTCACTCATTGGAGGAGATTTTTCAAGAGGAGGAGCTGCATCCTGTGAATTGAAGGCAATCCTCGAAAAACTCCACCTTCCAGAGGATATTATCCAGAGGGCAACTATCTCTGCCTTTGAGGCAGAGATGAATGTAATAATCCATGCAATTGCAGGTACGATGCTCTATTCTGTCACACCTGAAAGAATCAAGATCGTTGTAACAGACATGGGTCCCGGGATACCTGACATAGAGCTTGCCATGCAGGAGGGTTATTCAACAGCTCCAGACTGGGTTAAAGAGATGGGTTGGGGAGCTGGCATGGGATTGCCGAATATGAAAAAGAATGCCGATGTCTTTAACATCGACTCTGTTGTAGGAGAAGGAACAACTGTGGAGTTAATCATATACATTCCAAAAGAATGGAGGAAACATGAAGATCAGTGATATTGTAAAACCTCTGGAACTGGAATCTCTTACAGAAAATTTTAAAGATAGCGAAATCCGTGGAGCCTATGTAAGTGACTTATTATCTGATGTCATGGCAAATGCCAGATCTGGAGATGTATGGATAACCCTTCAGACGCATATTAATGTTATAGCTGTAGCCACCCTGAAAGCCCTTCCAGCTGTAATCATTACAAACAATAGAAGGCCTGATGATGAAACGATTAAAAAGGCCAATGAAGAGGGTGTAGCTCTGTTTAAAACAAATCTCAGCACCTTTGAGACAGCAGGAAGGCTCTATCAGATACTTAAGGCTGGATAATAGCTGTCCAAAATAAATTAAAAATGGTATTTTAAAGAGGGCATAAGGCCTCAAAAACACAAAAGAAGCGACAAGATTTATTTTTAAATGTAGAATGAGGTTACTCGAGTTTCTGAGAGGTATATTAAGGTCATGAAAGGTTATTTAACAAGTTACATTAAGGTGTCACCTTTTGTGCTTTTTAGAGATGGCGCAAGTAATAGTTGGCCTCATGCCCTTTTAAGACTTATCTTGGACAGATGTGAGGCTGGATAATACCGAAAGGTGAAGCCCTTCAAGGCAGACCTGCATATCCACACCTGTCTTTCTGCCTGTGCAGAACTCGATATGACACCACCAAAGATCATCAGAAAGGCAAGAGAAAAAGGTCTCCAGATAATCGCTATTACAGACCATAACTCAGCAGAAAATATTCCAGCATTCAATGCCTTTAAAGAAGAAGGCATTAAGATTTTTGCTGGAATGGAGATAACGACCTCAGAAGAGGTCCATGTCCTCGCCATCTTTGAAGACTATGAAAAAATAAAACCCCTTCAGGAGATTGTTTACGAGACCCTTGAAGGTGCTGAATTTGATGATAGAATCGGTTATCAGCTTGTCGTGAATGAGAAAGAGGAGATTCTCTCTTTTGTAAAGAGACCATTAATAGGAGCAACAAATTTGAATATTTTTGAAATTGTAAAACTTATTCACAGATATAATGGTCTTGCTATTGCCTCTCATATAGACAAAGAAGTCTTCAGCATTATATCCCAGCTCGGCTTTATACCAGAAGATATAATATTTGATGGCCTTGAGGTCTCAGTCCACACAGACATTAATGAAGCAAAAAAGCGATTTGGCAACCTGAAGGCTCCATTTATAAGGTCTTCTGACAGCCATCACCTACGCGAGATTGGAAGGGCCTATACAGAATTTTTTATAAAAGCCCCTTCTCTGGAAGAGATCAGAAAGGCCTTGAGAGGAGAAGACGGAAGGAGAGTCCTCTGATGGAAGACCTCTCACTTCACATCCTTGATATTATCCAGAATTCCATCTCAGCAAAGGCAAAAAATATAGAGATCGAGCTAATTGACTCCAGACTGGATGGCTTCATCACCCTCAGGATAGTAGATAACGGTGAGGGGATGGATCAAGAGATTTTAAAAAAAGTAGAAGATCCTTTCTATACAACTAAAGGTAAAAAGACAGGTCTCGGTATACCCCTTCTTAAACAGTCCTGCCTTGAATGCGAGGGAGACTTCAGGATAGAATCAAGCCCGGGCAGGGGTTGCTCAATCACTGCAAAATTCAGGAGAGACCATATAGATAGAAAACCCATTGGAGACATAGGTTCAACAATTGTTTCTGCCATAATAGCCTGTCCTGAATGTCGGTTCAGGTTTACAGCAAAAAAGATGTCTGAAAAGGGTGAGGAAGAGGTCTTTATATTTGACACAAATGAGATAAAAAAGGAACTCGAAGACATACCAATTAATTCACCTCCTGTATTAAAATTTATAAAAAGGCTTTTTGAGGGATTCAAGTTTGAGCCCTGAGAAAAAGAGCATACTTGTTGTTGATGATGAAGCCATTGTGAGGATCTCCTGTAAAAGGATTCTCGAGCCAGAGGGCTTTGATGTGGATCTTGCCAGCGATGGATACGAGGCCCTTGAGCTTATAAAGAAAAAAGGCTATGACATCATTATAACAGACCTTAAGATGCCAAAGATGGATGGCCTCGAGGTCCTTAAATGGATAAAAGAGAATTCACCTAAATCAAAGGTGATAGCCATCACAGGTTTTTCCACTCCAGAGATTGCGAAAAAATCCCTGTCTGCTGGTGCTCAAAGATACTTGGAAAAACCATTTACTCCGGAAGTCCTTATTGAGGTCGTCAGGTCAGTTTCTGATTGACCGGGAAATAAAAAGAATGATACATGGAGGAGATTATGGATAAGGAATTATATGATGTCGTAATTATTGGTGGTGGACCTGCTGGTCTTACCGCGGGCCAGTATGCTGCAAGGGCTGGCCTCAAAACAGCCATACTGGACAAATCTGCCTCTGCCAGCGCCCTTGCTTTTGCCTCT
>Ga0197142_1000366_pt1 | contig 41567 bp, 35 predicted proteins | sample GBS60_MetaG_FD_148614 | JGI IMG/M metagenome (GOLD analysis project Ga0197142, IMG submission 148614) | Sediment microbial communities from Great Boiling Springs, Gerlach, Nevada, United States - GBS 60_MetaG | ecosystem: Environmental > Aquatic > Thermal springs > Hot (42-90C) > Sediment... | reverse complement strand
GAAAAAAATGCGCAAAGGGGGTGATTTTCTCGGAGGGGCGCAGTCTGTGCGGCCGTGAAGACGGGCAGGACGCATGCCGAGGCACATCTTGGCGGACCCGGAGGGCCGGGTCCCTTAGAGAAGACAATCCCTCGCGTGTTCATGGGGGTTTACACCCTGAGGCCATCTCCGTTTGGTCTATCCCCGCGGAGGGGCGGGCTCCGCAGGCCCGCAAATACATCCCCGGGCATCCGTACGACCCTACAACGCGGACGCACAGAATGCGTTTTTCAGAAAAAACCAGTCTCAACTCGTGTCGGGCCTCGCCTCCAATGCGAACCACGTCTCAAGAATGCGCCCTGAAGGGGAACGCTCCCCACGCCCCTTAAATAGGGGCAGGTTTCGCTATAGAGGATCCACCATGGGCAGCTGGCTGGCGACCTACTCGTTGGCGGTTAATAAGAGGCCGGCATCGGCTTCCATATGCGGGGGCGGAGGTGGATCTGTCAGAGGAAGGGTCCTCGGTATCGTTGGTCCTTTTCCTGGTTACGCGACTAGCATGTTGGGGGAACCCGTGTTTGGCGATACGCCTTTGTCGGGCCCTGCTCGCCTTTCCCGAGAGAGAATACGTAGGGAACCAAATTTCCCTGTGGAACCTTTTCATTGACTGGGTAAGTCAGGTGGATTAATTTAATGATTTTGTTGAAACTCCTATGGAGGATTAAGTTGCAAATTCAAGCTGTGAGGGGATTCCGGGATGTCCTTCCGGGGGAGGTAGCCCTCTGGCACAAAGTGGAGGAGATAGCCCGATCAGTCCTCGAGAGGTACGGATTTAGGGAGATAAGGATACCGATTCTCGAGAAAACCGAACTCTTCTCGAGGAGCATCGGCGAATCCACTGACATAGTAGAGAAGGAGATGTACACCTTCACAGACAGAAGTGGCATCTCCCTCACCATGAGGCCGGAAGCCACAGCAGGGATCCTCAGGGCGTACATAGAACACTCTCTTTTTCAGCTAGAGCCCGTTAGCAAACTCTATTGCATCGGGCCCATGTTCCGGCACGAGAGGCCCCAGAAGGGTCGCTACAGGCAATTTCACCAGATAAACGCTGAGGTCCTAGGTTCATCGGATCCCAGGACCGATGCGGAGCTTCTAGCCCTCCTGAGGACTCTTTTCGAGGAGTTGGGGCTGGGAGAACTTGACTTTCAGCTGAATTCATTGGGTTGTCCCAGATGCAGGCCCGGGTTCCGGTCAAAGGTGGCTGAGTATCTAGGGTCAAAAAAGGCCCATCTGTGCTCAGACTGCCAAAGGCGCCTCATGACGAATCCCCTCAGGGTATATGACTGCAAAGTGGCCACATGCAAGGAGGCCTTGGCAGGGGCACCGGTGATTCTGGATGAACTCTGCCAGGAATGCGGGGCCCATTTCCTCTCAGTGCAGAAGAATCTCTCCCTCCTAGGCGTCCCCTTCTCAGTCAACCCATTTATCGTGAGGGGTCTTGACTATTATAGGAGGACCACTTTCGAGGTAGTGAGTTCAGACCTCGGAGCCCAGAATGCGGTTTGCGGAGGTGGCCGTTACGACGGTCTTATCGGAGAGCTCGGAGGGCCCGATCTTCCCGGGATCGGCTTCGCCATAGGAGAGGAGAGGCTGGTCTCAATTCTCCAGGGACGAGCCGGTGTCCCCAGTTTCTCTCTGGATCTGTTTCTAGCGGCTCTTGGGGAGGAGGCCACGGAAAAAGCGTTCTTCTATCTGGACAAAGCGAGAAGGCTCGGTCTTAAGGCTGAGATGGACTTGAGAGGTGGCAGCCTTAAAGCCCAGATGAGAAGGGCCAACAAACTGGGTAGTAGAAGACTCCTTATCCTGGGTGAAGACGAACTATCCAGAGGAGTGGCCACAGTGAAGGACATGGATGGCGGCACCCAAGTGGAAATTCCCTTGGAGGAGCTCGAGTCAGCCATGGCGGGGTGGAAGGAAGCTTGTTCCCAAAGGGGGTAAAGGCAAAGTGAAGGAAACCTATAGGACTCACTATTGCGGAAAGATCCGCGAAGAGCATATCGGCCAGAGGGTTATCCTTTGCGGGTGGGCCCAGACCGTTAGAGATTTAGGTGGAGTCACCTTTGTGGATCTCAGGGATAGGACCGGGTTAGTGCAGGTAGTGTTCAACGCAGAGGTCTCCCGGGAGGCACATCTCCAGGCCCAGGCGGTGAGAAGCGAATACGTGCTTAAGGTGGAAGGGGAGGTGAGAAGAAGACCTCCCGATACAGAGAACCCCAAAATCCCGACAGGCACAGTGGAGGTCATGGCTGAGAGTCTCACCATCCTCAACGAATCTCTGCCCCCTCCTTTCCCCATAGAGGATGGGGCTGATGTGGCCGAAAACGTGAGGCTTCGTTACAGGTACCTGGATCTCAGGAGGCCCAGGATGCTCTCCAATTTCGTCTTGAGGCACAAGGCCATGAAGTCCGTTAGGGATTTCCTTGACCGTGAAGGGTTCGTGGAAGTGGAGACCCCCTTCCTCACCAGGAGCACACCCGAAGGCGCAAGGGATTTTCTCGTTCCGTCGAGGCTTCAGCCAGGGAGGTTCTATGCCCTTCCCCAGTCGCCCCAGCTTTTCAAACAACTCCTCATGGTGGCTGGTTTCGATCGTTACTTCCAGATAGTCAAGTGCTTCAGAGACGAGGACCTGCGCAGGGACAGACAACCAGAGTTCACCCAGATAGACATAGAGATGTCCTTCGTGGACGAGGAGGCTGTCCAGAGCCTTGCCGAGAGGATGATAGCTCACCTCTTCAGGGAAACAATGGGGATCGAACTCAAGGTTCCTTTCCCCAGGCTAACTTACAGGGAAGCCCTTGCCCTTTACGGGACAGATAAACCCGATTTGAGGTTCGGACTCGAGCTCGTGGACATGACGGATGTGTTCAGGGGAAGCGGTTTCAAAATATTCGGCCAGGCTGTGGAAGCTGGAGGAATAGTAAAAGCCATCCCCTTGAAAGGCCTCGCCAACCTTCCTAGATCGGAGCTAGATCGAATGCAGGGGGAGGAGAACCTGAGGATCCATTACCAGATCCAGACAGGGGCAAAGGGTGTGGCCTGGATAAAGGTCATGGAGGAAGGCTGGCAGGGTCCCATGGTGAAACTCCTCCAGGAAAGAGAGAGGGAAGCCCTGAGGGAGAAAGCTCGGCTCGAATCCGGTGATCTCATCCTCTTTGTGGCAGGACAAGAGGAGATGGTCAACCCCACCCTCGACGGCTTGAGACAACACTTCGGGAGGAAGCTCGGCCTTGTGAGAGAAGATGATTTCAGCTTCGTCTGGGTTACGGAGTTTCCCCTTTTGGAGTACGATCCCGATGAGAAGAGGTTTGTGGCCGTGCACCATCCTTTCACTGCAGCGCATCCGGACGACCTGCATCTTCTCGATAAGGACCCAGCCAAGGTGAGGGCGAGGGCATACGATCTCGTGCTCAACGGCAATGAGATAGGCGGGGGAAGCATCCGGAACCATAGGCTGGATTTGCAAAAGAGGACCTTCGAGGCACTGGGAATCTCCGAGAGGGAGGCTCAGGACAAATTTCGATTCCTGCTCGAGGCATTGTCCTTTGGCGCCCCACCCCATGGTGGGATCGCCTTTGGCTTCGACAGACTCGTGATGCTCATGGCCAAGGCGTCGACCATAAGGGATGTGATAGCCTTTCCCAAGACCCAAAGGGGTGCCTGTCTCCTGACGGATGCTCCAGCTCAGGTGGACCCCAAACAGCTCGAGGAGCTGTGGATTCAGATAAAGGAGAAGTAAAGGGAGGGTCGGCCTTTCCACTTGGGAGGGGATGAGGTGACTCGGCGGCGTTCTCTTGGCTTTTCTCAGATAAAAGGCGAGAGGTCCCGAGTGGGGCGGAAGATAAAGGGCCTGACCCTTGGGAATTGAATGAGGTGTAAAGGAGACAATTAGGTCTGAGGAAATCTTGAGGGAGGAAGATCCAATGGCCAAGTGGGACAGGGAAAAGAGGATCCTCTATCACGAGCTTTCCAAATTTGAGGAACCTGACCTGAGGGAGGTTGTGGAGCCCAACCTCCTCAGGGGCATATTCCCAGTGGACGAGATACCGAGAATAGACTTTGACCAGAAGATCATTCCCATAAGTCCACCCCCTGCTATGTACATAACCGACACTACCTTCAGGGATGGCCAGCAGGCAAGGCCCCCCTTCACCCCGAAGCAGATAGAGGATCTTTATGTGATGCTCCACAGGCTCGGAGGCAGAGATGGGGTCATCCGCCAGTGCGAGTTCTTCATATACAGCGCCAGAGACAGGGAGGCCGTGGAGAGGTGCCTCGCCAAGGATTATCGCTTTCCCGAAATAACATCCTGGATTCGGGCCAACAGGGATGACCTGAAACTCGTCAAGGAAATGGGCCTCAAGGAAACCGGCATGCTCATGTCGGTTTCCGATTACCATATCTTCCTCAAGCTCGGATGGAACAGGAGGAGAGCCTTCGAGGAATATCTTTCTTTGGCCAAGGCTGCCCTGAATCACGGGATAGTTCCCAGGTGTCACTTCGAGGATGTGACCAGGGCTGACATTTATGGATTCTGCGTCCCCTTAGCCAAGGAGCTGATGAAGCTCAGGGAGGAGAGCGGAATAGACATAAAGATAAGGCTGTGCGACACCCTCGGCTTGGGGGTGACCTATCCTGGAGCGGCCCTTCCAAGGGCTGTGGACAAGCTCGTCAGAGCCATGATAGACGATGCCGGAGTTCCCGGAAGGCTCCTCGAGTGGCACGGCCATAACGATTTCCACAAGGCCCTGATAAATGCGACTACGGCCTGGCTTTACGGATGCAGCGCTGCCAACGGAGCCCTAATGGGGCTCGGGGAAAGGACAGGTAATACCCCAGTCGAGGCCCTCGTGATTGAGTACATATCTCTGAGGGGCCAACACGATGGACTGGACACAACCGTCATAACTGAGATTGCGGAGTACATGGAAAAGGAAATAGGGATCAGGATCCCGCCCAACTATCCTTTTGCGGGTTCGGAATTCAACGCCACTTCGGCAGGGGTTCACATAGACGGAATCCTCAAGAACCCCGAGATATACTCCATTTTCAACACGGAGAAGTTTCTCAAGAGGCCCCTTACTGTCGCCATAACAGACAAATCCGGTATGGCAGGGGTGGTTCACTGGATAAACACGCACCTGAAGCTCACTGGCCCCAGAATGGTGGACAAGAGACATCCGGGAGTGGCCAAGATTTACAAGGCCATAATGAAGCAGTATGAGGAAGGTCGGACAACAGCAATAGGGGCCGATGAAATGAGGCGCTTGGCCAGGAAGTACCTGCCGGAGTACTTTGTGAGCGATCTCCAGCTCTTGAAGCAAAAGGCAGCGGAAGTGGCCGTCCATTTGATAGAGGAGCTGGCCGAGAGGCCCGAGATGCGTTCCATGGATCCAGCAAAACAAGAGCCTCTCATGGAGGCCTTTGCCGAGGACAATCCCTTCATTCAATGGGTCTATGTGACCAATATGGAGGGGAGGATCATCACCAAGCTCATAACCCAGATTGTGGACAGGGCCAAGTATCCTCCAGTGGTGATAGAGGACGATTATTCGGACAGGCCTTGGTTCATAGGGCCCCTGAAGGATGGAAAGGCCCATGTGACGGACTTCTATGTGTCGCGTTTCACCCACCAACTTGCGATCACGGTCTCAGCCCCCATTCGCAATGAGGAGGAGCAGATAGTGGGGATATTGGCTGCGGACATGAAGTTTGACGAGCTTGCAAAGATGGTGGAGGCAGACGGCAAGAACACGGTTTGAATGTTCCAAGAGGGGACTAAGGGAGAAAATTCGGTTTTGAGGAGGAGGGTCATGGTGGAGCGGACTTTGTCGATCGTGAAGCCCGATGGGGTGGCCAAGAATCTCATAGGCGAGGTCATAGGGAGGTTTGAGAGGGAGGGGCTCAAGGTCCTGGCGCTCAAGATGGTCCACATGACCAAGGAGCAAGCTCAGGGATTCTATGCCGTCCACAGGGAAAAGCCCTTTTTCAACAGCCTAACAGATTTCATGTCATCCGGGCCAGCCGTGGTGATGGTTCTGGAAGGGGAAGATGCAATCTCCCGAACAAGAAGGATCATGGGCGCAACCAATCCCAAGGATGCCGACCCAGGGACCATAAGAAAGGAATTTGCCGACAATGTCGAGCGAAACATAGTCCACGGATCGGACTCCCCCCAGACCGCAGAGACGGAGATAAAATACTTCTTCAACGCCTTGGAGATCCACCCCAGGTGAGAGGCCGAGGGCTCGGGGAAGCGGGTTCTCTCAAGCGGGCCAAGCCCTCAACCATCGCCTCCAAGGGGCTTTGGTGGGAGGAGAGGGGGCAATGTGGTCTTAGGCCCACTCAGTCCGAGCGAATGAACATGAAATACACTGTCGAGCCCAGTATGAAGAGGCCTCCTATCAAGAGAGCGAGGATCTGCTGGAGAGTCATGGGGTTGCCTTCTTCAGGGATCGTGAAGTGGAGTAGCACTACTGTGGCACAGAGGCCCATTATGAACACAGCGGTTCGAACCATTCGCTTGAGCAAACAAATAATGACCAGGAAGGCAGTAGCTCCACCGAGGATTATGAAGCCCGTCTCGTCGAGGTTCAGTATGGTCTCCTTCACCCTCTCGGTCTCGAAAAATTCGAGCACCTTGGAAAACCAAAGGGAAAATTTCTCCTTCATGGCCCTTTCCTCCCCTGGGAACTTTTGGAATTATACCAAAAATGCAGGCTCGAGAAGTACTTTGGTTATACCAAAGAAAGTCCGCGGCTCCTCGCCTTGACACTCAATAGAGGGCTGCCCTAGAGTTGAGGCGGCCCGCAATCTCAAGGGAAAGGTATCCCTTTGGCGGAGAGAGCTGTGGGATCTCATGGAGCAAGGCCTTCCCCATTGGGGGACCATGCGGTGGTCTTCATGGGGAGCCGAGGCGAGATCCAAAATATCTGGGTGGATTAGAGGACTTTGGCCAGGAGAGCAAAACCCAAAAAGAGGTATTCAAGGAGGGTCAAGGGTTCGAGGAAAAGGTCCAGATTCCTCCTTTCTGCCATTGTTGCTCTCGCCGTGGTGATAGGGGCTGGATGGTTGGGCTACAAGTTTTGGAGCAAGGTAGTCCCCAAGAAGGTCGAGGCTCCTTCTGCGGAGATTCCTCCGGGGAAGAAGGTAAATGTCGTGCTCTACTTTGGCGACGAGCAGCAGGAGTCCCTCGTGCCCGAGACCAGGGAGTTGATCACTGAGGGGGCAGAGGGAAATCTGGCCACCCTTCTCGTGGAGGAGCTCATAAGGGGCCCTAGGAGTTCCTCCCAGCCCACCATACCCAAAGGCACCAGATTGAACCGCCAGGTAATTTGCCAGGGTGGAATATGCCAAGTGGATTTTTCCGAGGAGCTCATCTCTCGGCATCCCAAAGGTACTTCCTCTGAGCTAATGACCATTTACTCGGTTGTGGAGACCTTGAGAGAGAACATTCCAGGGGTCAGAGGCGTGAGGTTCCTGGTAGATGGCAACAAAGTGGAAACAATAGCAGGCCATATCTTCATTGGAGAGACAGTCCCTTCCAATCCCGCATTGATAAAAGAGGGGGGAGCGAGGAGCCCGTGAAGCCAGTGGAACTGATGGATCAGGCCTCTTTGGTGTATCATGGAAAAGGGGAGAATTAGCTGAGACACGGTGCCGGGGTGGACGGAGAAGATGAGCAAGCGTCTCCAGAGGGTGCGCAACATCGGAATCGTGGCCCACATAGATGCCGGGAAGACCACTGTAACCGAAAGGATCCTCTATTACACGGGAAAGTCTTACAAGATGGGGGAAGTGGATGAAGGCACTGCGGTTATGGACTGGATGCCCCAGGAGCAGGAAAGGGGCATAACCATAACCGCTGCTGTCACGACCTGCCACTGGAGGGGTCACGAGATCCACATAGTGGACACTCCAGGACATGTGGACTTCACCATAGAGGTGGAGAGGAGTCTCAGGGTCTTGGACGGAGCTGTTGTGGTATTTTCGGCTGTGGAAGGGGTGGAGCCCCAGTCCGAGACGGTCTGGCATCAGTCCGATAAATATCGGATCCCGAGGATCGTCTTTGTGAACAAGATGGACAGGATAGGGGCAACGCTGGATGGAACAGTTGAGATGATGAAGAGAAAGCTTGGCTGCAAACCCATTGTGCTACAGATACCTTGGGGCGTGGAATCGGATTTCTGTGGTGTAGTGGATATCGTCCGAATGGTGGCCATAAGGTGGAACGATGACACCCTCGGGGCCACTTTCGATGAGGTGGATGTCCCTGGCCCCTTGAGGCCAGATGCCGAGAGGGCGAGGGAGGAGGTTTTGGAACTCTTGGCAGACAGAAACGATGAGATCGCAGAGCTCTACCTCGCAGGGGAGCCAGTTCCACAGGACATGATAAAGAGCGAGATAAGGAAGGCCACATTGAGCTTCGAGCTCGTTCCGGTCCTTTGCGGCTCTGCTTTGAAGAATAAGGGAGTCCAGCCTCTTCTGGATGCCATAGTGGACTATCTTCCATCTCCCCTCGACATACCTCCAGTGAGGGGTCAGGTCCCTGGGACCGACTTATGGGAAGAGAGGCCCGCTGACGACAGCGCCCCTCTCGCTGCCCTGGCCTTCAAAGTGGCTATGGACCAGGGCCGAAAGATGGTGTACCTGAGGATCTATTCGGGGAAGCTCAGGGCAGGCCAAGAGGTCTTCAATGCAACCAGGGGGAAGAAGGAGAGGGTGGCCAGGCTTCTCTCCATGCATGCCAACAAGCGGGAGCGAATAGAGGAGGCTGGCGCAGGAAGCATAATCGCAGCCATGGGCCTCAAGGATACAGCCACAGGGGATACCCTTTGCTCGGAAGAGAGGCCGATTCTCCTGGAAAGCATAGAGTTTTACGAACCTGTCATATCGGTTGCCGTTGAGGCCAAGACCAGGGCTGACCAGGAAAAACTAGCCTTCGCTCTCGATAAGCTGGCCGAGGAGGATCCCACCTTCAAGGTGAAGGAGGACCCCGAGACAGGCCAGACCATTATCTCGGGAATGGGCGAGCTCCACTTGGAAGTGCTCGTGGACCGGATGCAGAGGGAGTACAACGTCCAGGCCAATGTGGGGAAGCCCCAGGTAGTGTACAGAGAGACCATCCAGAGGCAAGCTCGGGGAGAGGGGAGATTCGAGAGGGAGATCCAGGGGGTGCAGCACAGAGCCCATGTGGTGGTCCAGGTCCAGCCCCTCTCCAGGGGGCAGGGGAATCAGATCTTCATGGAGGCCCCAGAAACTCAGATCCCGCCGAGCTTTCGTGCTGCTGTGGAGCAAGGAATTAGAGAGGCCCTGGAGGCAGGTGTGAGCAAGGGATATCCCATGGTGGATGTGAGGGTGACGGTGGAGGGCGGTTCTTTTTACGAAGGCATGGCCTCAGAGCTAGCGTACAAGGTGGCAGCCAATCTCGCCTTCCAATCTGCCTGTGAGCAGGCGGAACCAACCCTTCTGGAGCCGATGATGAGGCTCAATGTCTTGGTGCCCTCTGAGTTCATGGGCGATGTGCTCGGGGATCTCCATTCCAGAGGAGGGAAGGTCGAGGGCATTGAACAGAGGGGCGTGATCCAATCCATAAATGCCCTCGTGCCCTTGAGGAGGACTTTTGGCTATTCCACAGCCCTGAGATCCCTAACCCAGGGCCGTGGAACATTCACCATGCAATTCTCTCACTACGATCGCGTTTCAGCTTCCAGCTAAAGAGGCCAGCCCCTTGAGATCCAATTGATTGGCTATGGCCTTGAGGTCGTCTTTGGCCGTCGCACCTTCAAGGTCAATGATGAGGAGGAATCTCTCTTTTATCAGCACCATAAGGGTCGCTGTCTCGGATTCCTTCTCGAATATCTCCACTCCTGGAAAACCAGCCACGGTGACCATCTTCGCTGGATTGGGACCGGATGCGCTGGCCTCTGCCTTGAGGTCCTCATAGTCCTCGTATGCTAGCTTGATACCAGCACCATCGACCAGGGTTATCTCCAGTCCTTTGTCACCCTGGGAATAGGACCTGTAAGCCACCGTGTAACTGCCCTCTGCGACCTTCATCGTCTGCCCCTCGGCCTGGCCCTCCGCCTTCCAGCCGGTCAAGTCCTTCAAAAACGAAGCGAGCTTCTCCACAGGGATGGGTTTTTTCGCGCTCTGCTGGGCTGAGGCTTGTCCCATTGAGAAAAGTGCGCATAGCCCTAAAATCCAAAACCATCTCATCTTCATCCTTGACCTCCTTGGCGATTTACTTTCCCCAACTGGGCAAAAGATAGCGGTATTTTAGTCCAAAAGGAGCTCCTCAACAATGTCCCTTTTCCCAGCCCCTCGCTCTTTGAGATCCCCTCTGGCCCGTGTTCCCCCTCCGGTGCCCCTGGGACTCAAGGCACTACCCTGTGAGGATGAGTGTAAATGGTCATCTTCCCGCCCCTCACCGAGCCTATGAGTGTCATCCCCACTTTTTCCGCCACCTCGACCCCGAGGAGCGTCGCTGCGGATCGAGACACCACCACGGGAATTCCAACTCTAGCGGCCTTGAGGACGATTTCCGAAGAGGCCCTCCCTGTGGTGAGAAGCACCTTGTCGTCCAGGCGAATCCCATTTCTTATGGCGTTGCCCACTATCATGTCCACGGCATTGTGTCTTCCTATGTCCTCCCTCATGATGATCATCTCACCAGGTTCCGCGAGGGCTGCTGCATGGGTTGCCCTGGCATCTTTGTACAGCGTGCCCGAGGTGCTCATCTTCCTCATGAGCTCATGGACCTCCTCTTGGGTCAATCGAGGCCCTGGGCCCACTTGGGTTATCTGAATTCCGTCCAGGGGTTGAAAATAGAGGCTTGCCCTCCCGCATCCTGCGCCCAATGTCCTCTTGTGGAGCAATGCTTGCCTCAGCTTCCTGGACTCCCTCAGCTCTATCCAAACTATCCCCTGTTCCCCGTCGGCCCTGATAGAGGTCACATCCTCCATCGAATCTATTATTCCCTCCGATCTCAGGAAACCAATGGCAAGATCCTCCGGGAATTGACCCGTGCAAAGAAGGGTGACAAGCTCCTCCCCATCCACAAGTAGGGTAAGAGGCCCCTCTCTCACGAGTTTCACTGAATCCCCGATCTTCTTACCATTGTGGAAGATGAAGGCTTCCCTAGTGTGTATGGTCTCCTCTATCACTTAACTAAGTCCTCCAGTGACCAATTGAGTGGAAAGGGCAAACTCCGAGCCCTGAGCCCTTTCTTCATGGGACCGACTCCCATGGCTCAAAAGGAGCAATGTGCCTTCACATCGTTAATGGTAGCCCGAAAGGCCCTCTCTGACCAGATGGACAGTTCGCTTTTCCCATGAGGGAATCGCATGTGGGTGACAAAGGGCCGGGCTTTTTTCAATCTCCACCTTACCCAGCCGTTTTTTTAAGGGCGAGCTCCCCACGCCCGCAGGGGAGCCATCCGCCTCACCGAGAGATGTCCCCATTAGTCCATCGCCCTTTTGAGCCATCTGCGGGTCTGCCCCCCCCTCGGAGGGGCGGGCTCTGCACGCCCGGAAGGAAGGCTTGGCCCTCACCGACGCATGTCCCCCTTGGGCCACCGGGTGTTGAATTGCCCCCCCATGATCATGTTACGCCTCGCCACCGCTCCATCCCGTCGTTACGGGCGCACAGAGTGCGCCCCTCCGAGAAAATCCCCGTCTCGCCACGTTTCCGGGTTTTTCCCCGCTAGGCCGTCTTGGCCCGGAAAGTCCACCCTCGGAGGGGCGGGCTCTGCACGCCCGTAAAGGAGACGTCGCGTTCACCCAGGCATATCCTCACTGGGCCACCATGCGTTCGGTCACCTTTCGATCATGATGTCATGCCCCGGCTTGCGGCCGTCCGGTGTTTGCGGGCGCACAGAGTGCGCCCCTCCGAGAAAATCGCCTTCCGCGTCACCCTGGCGTTTTCCCCGCAAGGCCGTCCGTGCTCGGCTGGCCACCCCTCGGAGGGCGGGCTCCGCACCCCCGCAAAGAGGCCTAGGTTCCATGGATCAGCCATCCAATGAAGCTACAGGTCGTTGGACTAATTATCACTGGTTATGCCATGGTCCGGCTTGCATCAAGGGAGCGTTTGCTCCACCGCAAGGTGAACCGGTGAAAAGTTCTTTTGTCGCTGGATGACCCTGACATCTTCTCCTTGGGTCGCATATTCGAGCCTAACTCACCATTGGAAGACTAGTTACGGGCGTTGACAGAGATGAAGAATGGACGTGAAAATGGTCTAGCCATTTTTCCAATTTCATCATTTGGGGGAAGGGAGTGTTCAGGCCAGTTCGTCCTAGGAGAGTGACCCAAGAGATAGTGAGGCAGATACAGGACCTAATGGGCCTTGGGATGTTGCCTCCAGGATGCAAACTTCCTCCTGAGAGGGATATGGCACAACAGCTCGGCGTAAGCAGACCTACACTGAGGGAGGCCATAGGGATATTGGAGCATATGGGCCTTCTCAAGTCGGTCCAGGGAGATGGGACCTATGTTCTCAATGCAGCAGAGCGCTGTCTTTTGGATCCTCTCCAAGCACTGATCACAGGCTCCGAAGAGAGGATGGTGGAACTCGCTGAGTTCAGAACCGAGGTGGAATCATGGGCGGCGAGCCTTGCGGCCCAGCGTGCAGAGCCCTCTGACCTCAAGCTCATGGAAGAGGTTCTGGAGGAGATGGAAAAGGAGATCGCTCGAGGTAACCCAGTCCACCAACTCGATGCGGAGTTCCACATGATCCTGGCTAGGGCAGCCCACAACGCCGTGTACTACCACGTGGCCAATACTATTTTCAACCTTCTGGCGCAGGTGACAAAGGTATCCCACGAGAAGATATTCAGGGGTCCAAAGGAACAAATGGCCCTGCTGGACGAACACAAAGGTATCTATGGAGCGGTCTCCCAAAGGGACCCGCAAAAGGCAAGGGAGCTCATGAGGGAGCATCTCTTCAGGACCGAGAACTGGTTCAGGAAAAGTCTGCAAAGGGGAAGTGAAATGGAGGAAAGAGATGAAAAGGGAAGGACTCTTCAATGAAAAAGCCATAGAGGAAATAGAAAAGGCGAGGGCCCTCTGGCAGGGAGAGTGTCTTAGGCCCGAGGATCTTGAGAGCGAGGAGCTCCTCAAGTCTGCTTCCGGAATACCCCTCAGATTGATCTATACCCCTGAAGATGTCCGGGATATGGATTATTTGAAGGAGCTGGGCTTCCCAGGGCTTCCCCCTTATACGAGAGGTGTTTACCCCAACATGTACCGGGGAAGACCCTTCACCATAAGGCAGCTCGCCGGGTTCGGATCCCCGGAGGACTGTAACAAGAGGATGAGGTTCTTCCTGGAAAAAGGGGGAACGGGCCTGAACATAGTGCTGGATATGCCCACCATAAGGGGTTATGACTCGGACTCTCCCCAGGCAGAGGGCAATGTGGGGCAGTGTGGAGTGGCCATTGACTCGGTCGAAGACATGAAGGCTCTTTTCCAAGATCTTCCCATAGACAAGGTGAGTGTCTCCCTAGTTACTCATCTTCCCAGCACAACGGTCATCCTCTTATCCATGTACATCGTCATGGCAGAGGAGAGGGGCATTTCTCCCCATGCCCTGGCAGGGACGACCCAAAACGACTTTCTCATGGAGACCACAATTGGCAGTGCCCCAGAAATTCTCCCTCCTCCTCACTCCTTCAGGATCCAGTGCGATGTGATAGAGCATGCAACGAGGATCCTTCCGAGGTGGAATCCTGTGAGTTACAACGGTTACAACCTGAGAGAGGCGGGCACAGATGCGGTGACCGAGGTTGGCATAGCCATAGCAAATGCTCAGGCTACGGCCGAGGAGCTAATGAAGAGAGGAAGGGAGCCGGACTCCTTCCTCCCTCGTTTCTCCTTTTTCTGGGACCTCCACAATGACTTCTTCGAGGAAATAGCGAAATGCAGGGCCTCGAGAAGGGTCTGGTACAAGGTGACATCCGAGAGACTGGGGGCAAAAAATCCGAGATCACACCTCATGAGGTTCCATGTGCAGACAGCAGGGATCACCCTTCCCTCCATTGAACCCCTAAATAATATAGCCAGAGCTGCCATCCAGGGGCTAGCTGCTGTCTTGGGGGGAGCCCAGTCTCTCCACGTGGATTCCTTTGACGAGGCATACTCAGCCCCCACTGAGACATCCGCATTGGTCTCCCTGAGAACCCAGCAAATAATACAGGTGGAGACAGGCGTCACCAAGGTGATAGACCCCCTGGGAGGCTCTTACTATGTGGAGTACCTCACCTCGGAACTGGAGAGAAGGATTTTCGAATTCCTGGAAAAGGTGAAATCCTTGGGCGGGATAGTGAGAGCAGTGGAGACGGGGTGGGTCCACAGACTAATTGCTGATTTCGCTTACAGACAGCAAAGAGCCATCGAATCGGGGGAGCTCCCAATAGTTGGGGTAAACTACCTTCCCTCAGACAAGAAGGAACCGCCAATGGAAATATTCCGGTATCCTGAGACCGAAAGCCGCCAAAGGGCAAAGCTCAAGGAGCTGAGGGAAAAGAGGGACAAAGTCCGCTGGAAGGAAGCCCTCCAAAGAGTGAGAGAATGCTGCCGTGAGGGCTCCAACTTAATGCCAGTTGTCATGGATGCCGTGAGAGCCAGGGCTACCCTTGGGGAGATCCAGCAGATTTTCAGGGAGTGCTTTGGACTGTGGGAATTTCCGTTGAAGTGATGTGACACTTCCAGTGCGACAGGAAATTCAGGAGGAAGAGAATGGGACCCGTTACTCAAAGACCCATAAAGGTTCTTCTGGCAAAGCTCGGCCTTGACATTCATTGGAGGGGGGTTGTCTCCATCTCAAGAATGCTCAGGGATGCGGGGATGGAGGTCATTTACCTGGGGAATCAGTTTCCCGAGGGAATAGTTGCAGCGGCTCTTCAAGAATCACCCGATGTGGTGGGGCTAAGCACCCTGTGCGGGAACCATCTAAGCCTGGGTCCTAAAGTGGTCCAGTTGCTCAAGGAGAAAAGCATGGACGATGTGCTGGTGATAATGGGAGGGGTGATCCCCCCTGATGACAGGGAGGAACTGAAGAGAAGGGGAATAGCAGAGGTTTTTGGACCAGATACCCCGGTAAGGCAAATAGTTGAGTTCATAGAGGAGAAGGTCAAGGGAAGAAATCCCTCGTGAGCCCGTCTCTAGGGTATTCCTTTGAAGTCAAAAGGGACCCCGAGGCGGTGCCACGGAAATCCTTTGATGGAGGAGGAAGGGGAAAATGGTAGCATGGCCACCTGTGTACGACGATTCCTATATGCCCCGTCCCGAGCGCCCTTACTGGTTCCGAGAGCTCGAGACCATGGATCCCAAGGAGAGGGAGAAGATCATCGTCGAAAAACTCAGGGCCCAGATGCAGTGGGCGTACGAGCGGTCGAGTTTCTACAGGAGGAAGTGGGACGAGGCAGGAGTGAAACCCGAGAGGATCCGCACCCTCAAGGATTTCCAAAATGTCCCCTTCGTAACCAAAGAGGATATAAGGAAAGACCAGGCTGAAAATCCTCCCTTCGGGAGCTATCTCTGCATAGATCCCGAGGAAGTTCTGAGGATTCATGGCACGTCAGGCACCACCGGAAGGCCAACAGCCTTCGCCATAGGAAAGGGGGACTGGCACAGGATAGCCAATGCCCATGCAAGGATAATGTGGGGGGCCGGCATAAGGCCATCTGATACCATATTCATAGGATCCTTCTTCAGCCTGTACATGGGTTCCTGGGGAGCACTGGTTGGGGGCGAGAGGCTGGGAGCCAAATGTTTCCCATTCGGAGCTGGTGTCCCTGGCCAGACCCTCATGGGTTTGAGTTGGATGAAGGAGATAAAGCCAACCGCCTTCTACGGAACCCCTTCTTATGCCCTGTACATAGCGGAAGTGGCCAAGGAGAACGGTTTCGACTGCAGGAGGGATTTTCGCTTCAGGATAATGTTCTTCTCAGGGGAACCAGGGGCCGGAATACCCTCAACGAAGAAACTCATAGAGGAGACCTTCGGGTGCAAGTGCATAGATATGGGCTCAACAGCGGAGATGACCCCCTGGATGACCAATGGAGAATGCGAGGAGAGGCAGGGGATGCACCTGTGGAATGACATCGTATATACTGAGCTTGTGGATCCCAAAACCATGAGGGTCGTTCCATACGGTTGCGAGGGGGTGCCTGTGTACACGCATCTCGAGAGGACCTCTCAGCCAATGATAAGATTCTGGTCAGGAGATCTCTCCATGTGGACGGATGAGCCTTGTCCCTGCGGAAGGACATATCCCAGACTCCCACGAGGAATCTATGGCAGGGTGGATGACATGCTGGTCATAAGGGGGGAGAACGTGTATCCTAGCGCCATAGAAGAGGTGCTCAGGGCAACCGATGGCTTTGGCGGGGAGTTCAGGATAATAGTCACCAGGGAGAAGGCCTTGGACGAGCTGAGGGTGCAGGTGGAGTACTCCAGTGAGATTCAGAACGCAGCGGAGAGAGATCCGGGCATTCTCGAGAGATTCGAGAAGGAAGTCGCCTCGAAGATAAAGGCCAAGGTCGGCCTGAGGCCTGTTTTGGAGCTCATGCCCCCTGGTACCTTGGAGAGGACGCAATTCAAGGCAAGAAGGGTGATAGACCGAAGGAAGCTCTTCGACTGAGCCAAACTTTTGCCAGGAGGAGGATCATGGGCTTGATGACCCCAGAGGAATTCGAGGATAGCCTGAGAGGAAGGAAGCTCAGGGTGTTTATGAATGGCAGAAGGGTGGAGGACATATTTTCCAATCCCGTGACCCGATCGGTGATAGAGGCCAACAAGGCAACCTATAGCTGGGCCCATGATCCAAGATTCAAGGACATAATGAGCTTGCAATCTCCTCTCATAGGAGAGCCCATACACCGTTACACCCACGTGAGCACAAGCATTGAGGACCTCCTGAACAAAGCCCAGGCAGGGACAGTGGCAGCGGAAAGACTTGGCACGTGCATCTACAGATGCCCTGGGTACGATGCCCTTCACGCCGTTGCTGCCACAACTTGGGAGATGGATCAAGATCTAGGCACAGATTACCACCAGCGATTCAGGGCGTACTTGGAGAGGGTTCAAAGGGAGGATCTTTGCCTTGCGGGAGCCCTGACGGAGCCCAGGGGAGATCGGAAGAAGAGGGCTCTCGAGTGGCCAGATCCTTATCTTTCCCTCAAGGTCGTGGAGAGGAAGCCAGGCGGCATAGTTGTTAGGGGAGCGAAAATCAACATAAGTGGAGCCTATGCTGGCCACGAGATCCTGGTTCTTCCCCAATCAGCGAAAGGGCCAGGCGAAGAGGACTATGCAGTAGCCTTCGCGGTTCCATCAGATGCGCCAGGCATTACCTATATTTGTCAATACTCCCCATTCTCAGCGGAAAGGGAGCAGGCCCAGGACATTTACGAGCTGGGAAATCCCCTCTATGGTCAGAGGGAGACGGCCATGGTGGTCTTCGAGGATGTGTTCGTGCCATGGGAGAGGGTCTTCCACTGCGGAGAGGTGAAATACTCGGGGAGGATGGTGGCACGGTTTGCCAGGTGCCATAGAATGACCTGCGGTGGAACCTGCAAGGTGGGGTTCATGAATCTGATCATCGGAGCTTGCAAGCTCATTCAAGAATACAAAGGCCTTGAGAAGGCGCCTCACATCAACGAGCAGCTCACGGAAATGGTCACCTTGAGAGAGACGGGAAGGGCCTGCGGGCTTGCGGCTGCCTATCTTGGGAAGGAAGACCCACCGGGCTCCGGGGTTTTCCTCCCCGATGAGCTCATGGGAAACGTGGCTAAGCTCAATATATGCAATGCATTCTGGAGGGTGATGGCCCTTGCAGGGGACATAGGAGGGGGCCTAGTTGTGACCCTGCCCTCTTTGAGGGAGCTCAAGAACCCCGAGACAAAGCCATATGTGGAGGAGTTTCTGAGTTTCGGATCCCAGGTGCCCACGGAGCACATAATGAAGGTCCACAAGCTCCTTCAGAATTGGTGCGCAGGCCAACACGGGGTGGCGACCTGGCACGGAGCAGGCCCTGTCATGGCCCAGAAAATAATGATCCAGAGGGTGGTGGACTTCGAACACGAAAAAGCCCTCGTGAGGGAGGCCCTGGCCCTTGACAGCCCTTAGATCTCGGAGGGAGAAAGGGGCTCTTCTAGTTGCCTCCTTTGAAAGGATTCGAAGGTTGCATTGAAGACCTCGCACTGCCTGCAAAGAATGATTTTCTCCTTCCAGTTCCTCTGAACAGAGCCTCTGCAGACTGTGCCGTTTATGAACCAACATAAGTGTCCTGCCCTGAACTCCCAAGCTGGACATTTCTTCCTTATGGCTTCAGGGCAGTCTCTCACCTCCCAGCACCTAATGAGCCCCTCTTCATTTTTCATGGCAACGAGAAAGAGGATCTGTCTTTCCACATGAACGGGAATAGGCCTCCATCCCTGCTCGAAGCTCTGAACTGCCCTGACGGAAACTCCCAAGAGATTAGCGAGCCCCCTCTGAGATTTCCCCAAATACTGTCTGGCTCTCCAAAACTCGTCCTTGTCCACGGAGATTCCCCTGAGCGCCAAAGGACATGCCTTGAAATCCTTGATCTTTTCCTATTGTCCCAGTAACTTGCGAGAAGGGCAAGGCGAGCTATGGAATCAGCTTGTTTTTGCCACCCTTCTCAAGGCCTCGCAAGGAAATTCACGAGAGGAACTTCTTGACTGCCTTCGGATCTTGCTGGTAGCCTGAATTACTCGGAATGGGTTGGCGATCCGAGGCAGTGAGGATGTGAAAATGTCGTGAGGCCTTCTCAGTGGGGGCAAGAAAATCCCCGCACGAGATTGTCCCAACCCAAAGGGCTTGGGGTAAGATCCTTGGAGGGTGATCTTCTTCCGGACCATCGGGATGAAATCTCTCAGGGGGTTTGTCTGAGAGGAAAAGGAGGTTGCGGAGATGGGGGCTTTTTCAGAGATCGTTGCGCCGAGCTGGCTCTTGGGACTCACCCTCTATGGAGCGGGCGTAATAGGGGTTATTGCACTGGTTCTAATTCTCTGCCGATGGCCAGGGGAAAGGAAGCCAAGCCTCGAGAAACTCAGGGCTTATGAGTGCGGGATAGTCCCTACAGGCAGTGCACGTCTGGCGTACCCGGTTCCCTTTTACCTTGTGGCCATCCTCTTTCTTCTCTTTGATGTGGAAGCGATATATGTGCTTTGTTGGGCGGTTGTGGCAAAGGAGCTAGGATGGGCGGGATGGATCTTGATGGTTGTGTTCTTGACACTCCTAATGATTAGCCTCGCTTACGCATGGAGAAAGGGCGCCTTGGATTTCAGAGCTCCAAAGGGGTGGTGAAAAAAATGGATCTTCCCTTACAGGTTGTGGACATCATAGTCAACTGGGCCAGACAGAGAAGCCTTTGGCCGATGTTCTTCGGGCTTTCCTGTTGCTTTGTGGAGGAGGCCGCATCCTTCACCTCCAGGTACGATATGGCTCGTTTCGGCGCGGAGGTTCTACGGGGCTCTCCCAGGCAGGCTGACTTACTGATAGTCTCAGGAACGGTCTTCAAGAAAGTTGCTCCAGTGGTCCTGAGGCTCTACGAGCAGATGGCCGAGCCCAAGTGGGTCATCTCCATGGGCTCTTGTTCCAACTCGGGGGGGATGTACGACGTCTATAGCGTGGTGCAAGGGGTGGATCAAATTCTACCCGTAGACCTCTACATACCAGGATGTCCCCCAAGGCCCGAAGCGGTGCTTCAGGCCTTGGTGAAACTACAAGAGAAAATAGCTCAGGAGAGGCCAGCAAGGAGGATATTGGGACTCGGTGGCGGAAGCCAGGGAACGGAGAGAGAACCCCTCGTAGATGGGATCACCAAGACAAGGGATCCAAGGGGAACCGGCTATGAGGGCACTCCCGTGAGGGGCACCAGTGCAACTCCTCCTTGGTTCCGGGAAAACCGCTATCAGATGATATGGACCCCTCCAGCTCCCTGTGTTCAGATGGAAGGAGGGCCTCCCCAGTACCTCATGAAACTGCAAGACCTGTTAAATGGTGCAGCTTCCCTGGAGTTGCGAAGTGTAGACATGCCATGCGTGTGGGTGCAAGGGGAAAGGATACTTGATGCACTGAACTTTTTGAAAAGACAATCCAGCCCCAAGTTTTTGCGCCTTGAGGACCTGACTGTGATAGATGAGTCAGCAAGGAGATCCAGGAGGCCAAATCACCGTTTTACTCTCGTTTACCACTTACTGGCTTTCGATCCTCCAACCAGAATCAGGGTGAAGGTGGCCCTTGCCGAGGATTCCCCGAGGGTCCCATCGGTAACTTCCATTTGGCCATCCGCCGATTGGTACGAGAGGGAAGCCTTCGACATGTTCGGTGTCATTTTCGAGGGCCATCCCAATCTCAGGAGGCTCCTCATGCCACCAGGGTGGAAAGGCCATCCCTTGCGAAAAGACGAGCCTGGAAGAGCAACGGAAATGCCCCCGTACACCAGGGAGGATGCCCAGAAGGCTCAGCCCTTGGATGCATCGGAGATCATTCCTCATAAGACGGATTCCCAAGAGACCCTCATCCTGAATCTTGGACCTCACCACTTGGGTACCCACGGCCTCATGAGGTTCGTCTTGGAGCTCCATGGAGAGGAAATAGTGGATGTGCAGACGGACATAGGATACCACCATAGGGGAGTCGAGAAGATAGGGGAGAGGCAGACGTGGCACCAGTTCATCCCTTACACTGATAGGGTGGATTACCTGAGCGGAGCTGCCAATAACCTCTCATACCTTTGCGCGGTGGAGAAGCTCGCAGGAATAGAGGTGCCTCCCAGGGCCAAATTCATAAGGGTTATGCTCACTGAGATGTTCCGAATAAGCAACCACCTGGTGTGGTTTGCCACCTTTGCTCACGATGTAGGGGCCATGACTCCCAACTTTTACACATTCAGGGAGAGGGAGAGGCTTCTCGACATAGTGGAGTTCATAACAGGAGCTAGATTACACCCTTCTTGGTTCAGGATAGGGGGAGTTGCCCAGGACTTGCCAGATGGTTGGAAGGAGGCGGTAATGGGCTTTGTGAGGGATTTTCCCTCCAAGCTGGCCGAATACGAGGCCATGATAACCGAAAATCCCATCTTCAAGGCCAGAACTAAGGGGATCGGGTGTCTGGATACCCAACAGGCTTTGGAATGGGGGGTGAGCGGGCCTAACCTCAGGGCCTGTGGTGTGGAGTGGGATCTAAGGAAAGCCTTTCCTTATTCGGGGTACGAGGAATTCCAATTCGATATCCCCACCGCCCAAGATGGTGATTGCTATAGCCGTTATCTTGTCAGAGTGGAGGAGATGAGAGAGAGCCTTAGAATAATAGAGCAAGCTGCACGGAGAATGCCAGATGGGCCGTGGCTCTCGGAAGAATACAGATACGTTGTGCCACCCAAGGAGGAGTCCCTCCAACATATAGAGACCCTCATCCACCACTTCATAAACGTGACCCAAGGCCCCAGGATCCCCCAAGGGGAGGTGTACTTTGCCACGGAATGTCCAAGAGGAGAGCAAGGATATTACCTGGTGAGCGAGGGTCTTGGATATCCATACAGGTTACGAATAAGGGCACCCGGATTTGCCAATGTGCAGGTGATCCCATACCTGGCAAGGGGGGCTACAATATCGGATCTTCTCGCCATTATAGGGTCCATCGACTACATACTGCCGGATGTGGATCGCTAACTTAAGAGACGGCCAAAAGGAAGAAAGGGCCATGAAATCGGGAAAGAAATGGGATGAATTGAAGAAATTGATTGAGGGGGCCGAGCATCCCCGGGAGTACGTCGTGGATGCCATGTTTGCCTTGCAGGACCGATATGGTTATCTCACCGATGAGGCTGTCGAAGAGGTGGCTTCCCTTGTGGGAATGAGTCCCTTGGAGGTGGAGGAGCTAGCTAGCTTCTATGACTTCATATACAGGAGGCCCATCGGGAAATTCGTCATAAGGGTCTGCGATGGGATAGTCTGCTCCACTGAGGGAGGAGAGGACCTCCTGGCCCAGCTGGAAAATCTTTTGGGGATAAAGGTAGGCGAGACGACCCAAGACGGGCTTTTCAGTCTGCTTCCAGTCTGTTGCATAGGGTTTTGCGATATGGCCCCGGCGATGGTGGTAAATGGTGAGGTCTACGGCAGACTTAACCGGGAGAAGGTCCGAGGAATCATAGACAAGATCCTCTTCCAAGGAAAGCCACCCAAGCTCTCGGATTGGTAGAGCGCCGAGGGAGGAGAAGGAGATGACGGTCCTCTTGCGAAATCGCAAGCCTGGAAGGATAACCACTTTGGAGGAATACAGGGCTTCTGGGGGCTACAAGGCCCTGGAGAAGGTCCTCAGGGAATTGTCTCCCGGGGAAGTATGCTCCATGGTCCTCGATAGCGGCCTTCAGGGCAGAGGAGGGGCCGGATTCCCCGCAGGTCGCAAATGGATGGGGATTGCCCCGGATGCTCCTAAGCCTCGGTACCTCATAGCCAATGCCGACGAGATGGAACCCGGGACCTTCAAGGACAGGGTGCTCCTCCATGCTGACCCCCATCAGGTCTTAGAGGGCATGCTCATAGCTGGCTATGCTGTCGGAGCATCCCACGGGATCATATTCGTCAGACCAGCGTATGGAAGGATAGCCGAGATTCTCGAGAGGGAAGTGGAATTGGCTAGAAGGGCTAATCTTGTGGGGCCGAACATCCTCTCGAGCGGATTCTCCATGGATATAAAGGTCCACAGAAGCGGAGGCAGGTACATCTGCGGAGAGGCAACAGCCCAGATAAATGCCATAATGGGCCTGAGACCTCACCCCCGAGAGACTCCACCCAGGACCACGGAAAAAGGGCTCTGGTCTTTGCCCACATTGCTACACAATGTGGAGACTTTGGCATGTGTTCCCCACATAATTGCGAATGGGCCTGAGTGGTTCAAGGGGCTGTCGAGGAGCCCATCGGGCTCTGGGACCAAGCTTTATTGCGTGAGCGGAGCTGTCTTGAGGCCCGGCTGCTATGAGCTTCCCATGGGCACTCCTCTCAGGGAGATCATCTACCAACATGGTGGAGGCCTGAGGCAAGGAAGACATGTCAAGGCCTGTCTTCCCGGAGGCGCTTCAACAAGATTCCTTTCCTCAGAGCAGTTGGATGTGGAGATGGATTTCGAGGGCTTACGACGCATGGGAAACAGACTGGGCACAGGAGCCGTGATTGTCCTAGATGACAGAACCTGCATGGTGAAGGCCACTTTGAACTTGATCCGTTTCTTTTCCAGGGAGTCCTGCGGTTGGTGCACGCCGTGCAGGGAGGGACTGATCTTCGCTAGGGAGCTCCTCGAGAGATTGGAAGGGGGATCGGCATCTCCAGAGTATCCAGATATCTTGAGGGAGACGGCCCGGGGGATGTGCAATGCCTTCTGCCCATTGGCACCCGGAGCTGCACAGCCTCTGGAGAGCTTGCTCGAGCTTTTCGCAGAGGAGGTCATGGACCATATAAGAAAGGGAGGCTGTCCCCTGAAACCACTCGACCAATAGAGCAAATGAAAGGGAGAGAAAGGAAAGATCTCTTTCCCCATGCCCAGGCTCACCATAGATGGACAAGCAATTGAAGTCCCGCAAGGGACCAAGGTGATAGACGCCGCAGAGGCCCTGGGGATCGTGATACCGAGGCTCTGCTACCATCCTGCCCTGGGTCCTGCCGGTGCATGCAGGCTCTGTGCCGTGAGCTTCTTGGATGGGCCCGTCAAAGGTGTGCTCATGAGTTGCTCCATCGAGGCAAGGGACGGGATGGTAGTCTCCACTCAACATCCTGAAGCTGTGGCCTTCAGAAAGCAGGTAATAGAGTGGCTCATGATGCATCATCCCCACGACTGTCCCGTGTGCGATGAGGGTGGCCACTGTCTTCTTCAGGAAGTAACTGTGGCATCGGGTCACTGCCGGAGACGCTATCCGGGCCCAAAAAGGACGTTTGTCGATCAGGATCTTGGACCTTTTGTTCAGCAAGAGATGAACAGATGTATCCACTGTTGGAGGTGCAGGAGGTTCTATCAGGATTACGCCGGATATAGGGATTTTGGGGCCTTGGGGATAGGGTGGAGGACCTACTTCGGGAGGGCCACATCTGGAGTCCTGGAAAGTCCCTTTGCGGGAAACTTGGTGGACATCTGTCCCACTGGGGCCCTCACAGACAAACCCTCCCGCTTCATGGCAAGAAGATGGGATATGGAGAGGGCACCATCCCTTTGCATCCATTGCTCTTTGGGATGCAACGTGACTGTGAGCGCTCATCTAAGGGAGATCATCCAGGTGGAAGCCAGGTACAACGGAGATGTCAATGGCTACTTCATATGCGATAGGGGAAGATACGGTTTCGACTACGCAAATCATCCCCTGAGACCCCGATCTCCCGCTGTGATGGGAGAGGAGACCTCCTGGTCCGATGCCCTCGCACGCGCAGTGGCTGGTATTCAGGAGGTGATGAGAGCTCACGGTCCACAGGCGATTGGCGTCGTGAGCTCCGAGAGGGCCTCCTTGGAGGCAATGGTCACTGTCTCTCTTCTTTGCATGAAAAATGGGTGGGAAGGCCCTGCCTTCTTCGAGGACGATGAGACCTTAGAGAAAAATTGGTTCCTCGCACAGGTGGCCTTGAGCCATGGAGTGGCTGGGCTCAGGGAAGTGGAGAAGGCGGATCTCATCCTGATTGTTGGGGCGGATCCCATTTGCGAGGCCCCTCTTCTGGCCCTGGCTATTCGGCAGGCGTGGAGAAGGGGGGCGTGGGTAGGGGCCTTGGATCCTAGACCCATTGAGCTCCCCTTGACCTTCCAGCAAAGTGGTCTTTGGGACGAGGAACTAAAGGAAGCTTTGGGCAGAGGCGCTGAAAATGGAGAACGGCTCGAAGAACTTCTTCCGGGCTGGAAAGAGGCTCTGGACCGCTCCAGGGAGATAGTGGTCATCGTCGGCCCAACTGCGATGGACACATTGTCCCTTAGAAGGTGTCGGGAGTTTGTCTCGAGGTTGGGGAAAAAGGCGAGAATCTTTCCAGTGTTCCGAGGGCCCAATTCCCTGGCTGCTTCGGCCTTGAGCCAACAGAGCACCTTCCGATCCATGGCAAGAAAGATCAGGGAAGGGAAGATCAAGGGCCTTCTTCTTGTCGAGGCAGACCCCTTCCACGGCACAAAAATGCGGGGGGAGCTAGAGGCTGCGATGAAATGTCTCGAGTTTACCATAGTCATCGACTACCTTCCCTCCGAAGTGGTCAAATGGGCCCACATTGTTTTCCCCTCTGCCACGATTTACGAGGGGGGAGGCTCATTCATAAATCAAGAAGGGAGATTACAGCAGGCATCTTCAGTCCACAGGGGCGGTATTCCCTTGAGGAGAAATCTGCAGGAGAACCTCAGGCCCCCAAGGACATTCGCGAAAGGTCCCCCCGGACAGACTGCCAAATCCTCTTGGCAGATTCTCCTCGAGCTAGGGGAGAGAATGGGTACAAGCTTGGGCATCGAGGACAAGGAAGATCTGTGGAAGGTCGCGAGAGAGAAGTTTCCCTTGCTTTGGCAGGTGGAGCCCGGGGGGAGGATTTCCTGGGAGGAAGGAAGGATCCAGGAGGAAGCGAGGGAAGAAGAGGAGGATCTTTCCCTGGCATCTAACGAGATCAGGGTCCTTGTCATCACCTCCACTTTCGCGGGAGAGGAGCTTTCCCAATATTCGAGCAAGCTCGACCCCGTAAGGGGCGAGGCCAGGGCTTTTTTCAACGAAGATGTGGCATCTCAAAAGGGGCTGCGCCATGGGGATAGGATTTGGGTTAGGATGGCAGATATCCGAGTTCCCTTCTCTGTTAAGACAAGCCCCAAGGTCCCATCGAAAGTCCTCATATTGGATCCTGGCAATGAGGCCCTGTGGAGGGAAGTGAAGGAGGTTTCCAAGACCATTGGATGGGCGGAGATTGAGAGAGTATAGTTCAACATCAGGCTGACCGAAGGGTAATCTCTAAAAGGGCGAAATGGAGTTACTCACACATCTTACAGTTATTGGGCTCAAGTCCGTAGCGGTCTTGGGATTCCTCCTTCTGGCTGCCTCTTACCTGGTGCTTGGAGAGAGGAAGTTACTGGCTCGCTTTCAGGTGCGCTACGGTCCCAATAGGGCTGGTCCATGGGGATTGCTCCAGCCCGTCGCGGACATGGTAAAGCTTCTTACCAAGGAAGACATCGTTCCCCAAGGAGCGGACAGAAAGCTATTTCTTGTGGCCCCAGCCTTGGTTGCCACAACAGCTTTTCTGAGTTTTGGTGCTGTTCCTTGGGGACCAGAGGTGGTCCTGGGAGAAAGCAAGATAGAGGGGGCCGTGGCGGATGTGCAAGTGGGACTCCTTTACATTCTCGCTATGTCCTCTCTTTCCGTTTATGGGATTGCCCTTGGGGGATGGGCGTCCAACTCCAAGTACAGTCTCCTGGGAGGCGTGAGGGGGGCTGCTCAGATGATAAGTTATGAGATCTCCCTCGGGCTTTCTCTGGCCCCCATAGTCATGCTGTCCGGCTCTTTCAGCTTGAGGGAGATAGTGGAGGCCCAGCAGAACGTGCCCTTTGGGCTGATCCAGCCTGTCTCTCTATTTCTCTTTTTGGCGAGCGCCTTGGCGGAGATAAAGAGAATCCCCTTCGATCTTCCAGAGGCTGAAAACGAGCTGGTCGCAGGCTACCACACAGAGTATAGTGGGATGCGTTTCGGACTCTTCTTCCTCGGGGAGTACGTCAACATAATTGTTCTGGGCGGGGTTGTGGCGAATATGTTTCTTGGAGGGTGGAAGGGCCCTGTCCTTCCGCCTCTTTTATGGTTCGTCATCAAGGTTCTCGCAGTGGCCTTTTTCCTCATCTGGGTTCGTGCCACCCTTCCAAGATTCAGGTATGACCAACTCATGCAGTTCGGGTGGAAGCTCCTGCTTCCCCTTTCTGTTCTGAACGTGATTTTGACAGGAGCAGTCTTGGCGGGTTGGCCTAAAAGCTAGAAGGTTGTTTGGGAGAGAAAAATGGGGGAGAAAAGAAAGGAAAAATTAGCATATGAGGCCGAAAAAGGGGAAGGCGCCCTCCATGCCATGGGAGCCATATGGGGTGGCTTTGCCACAACCCTAAAGCATCTTTTCAGGCGACCCATAACTGAACAATACCCAGAAGAACGCAGGGCCCTTCCTCAAAGGGCGAGGGGGCGGATAATCTTGACCAGAGACCCGAATGGGGATGAAAGGTGTGTGGCCTGCGAGCTGTGTTCCGCAGTGTGCCCAGTAAGTTGCATCTCAATGCAGGCAGCCCAAAGGGAAGATGGGAGAAGGTATGCCTTGTGGTTCAGAATAAATTTCGCTAGGTGCATATTTTGCGGCCTCTGTGAGGAGGCTTGCCCAACCCTAGCGATCCAACTAACCCCGGAGTTCGAGATGATCAAGGGGAATCCCATGGATTTGCTGTACGAGAAGGAGGATCTTCTAGTGGATCACTGTGGGAAAAACCCCCATTACGATTATCACGAGCACTGTGGCACTGGTGAGAAAGGGATGAGGCCAGGAGAGCTACCTCCCGTGGATCCCAAAACCAACTTGCCGTGAAGCCTTTGTCTGGAGAAAAGCTCCATGGATTCCAACCAGAAGGCAGTCTTGGGTATTGACCTGGGCGCCACGAAGATTGAGATGGTCCTAATGGACTGTGACCTCAAGATGAAAGGCCGTGTCAGAATGGAGACTCCCACCTCTTTGGGGCCTGAGAAAGTGAAGGCGAGGATTTTGGACAAGGCAAGGGAGCTCCTCCGTGACCCCCAGCTTCCGTTGACCGCAGTGGGTGTGGGAGTGGCAGGCCAAGTGGAAGCTGGAAGTGGGTGCGTGATATTCGGACCGAACCTGGGGTGGAAGAACGTGCCCCTTGGGGAGTGGCTGAGGAAAGATCTCGGCACAGAGGTCCTTGTGACAAATGATGTGAGGGCAGCAACCTATGGGGAATGGAAGCTGGGTGCGGGAAAAGGATACGAGAATTTGGTCTGTCTTTTTTTGGGAACAGGGATCGGCGGTGGCATTGTTTCGGAATCGAGGCTAATGACCGGTTCTTCCAATTGCGCCGGGGAGCTAGGCCATATCATAGTGAAACTGGATGGGCCCCCTTGCGATTGTGGGGCGAGGGGTTGTCTCGAGGCCATGGCTGGAGGAAAGGCATTGGCGAGAAAGGCGAAGGCGCTGGTCAAGGCATATCCTGCCTCGGGAAGGAGGATTGTGGAGATTGCGGGAGGCGACCCGGACGGCATCACCACGGAAGCCATCGTGAGAGCCTTCAGAGAAGGCAATAGGCTTGCAACCCTGTTGATCGAAGAGATGAAGGAGGCCCTGGCAGCGGGACTCGTGAGCACTGTGCATGCCTTGAATCCGGGGTTGCTGATCCTAGGCGGGGGTGTCCTCGATGGTCTTCCGGAGCTTGTCGAGGAAATGGAAAGGAGGGTGCGGAGGCAAGCCATGGAGGCAGCTTCGTCTAATCTCCGAATAGTGAGGTCAACACTCGGCTCCTTGGCAGGGGCAATGGGCGCAGGGGCAATGGCATTGGACAAGCTCAGGGCCCCTTATTTGGAGCAGGGAAAATGAGAAAAGGTGCCTTTGCAATGACTTCTATGGTCGTTATATTCTGTATGGTCGCACTTCAAGGCGTCTCTTGGTCCCAAAAGAAAGGCGCACTTCTTGGGACCTGCAGCGAGAGATTTGTGCGCATGGACTCCGACAGGGATGGAAAGATAAGCCTCCATGAGTTCAGGTCCTTCCCCCATCCGGAGGGAGAAGCTACCGCAATCTTTCGAATCCGGGATAAAAACCGAGACGGATACCTGAGCAAAGAGGAGTTCTGCAAAGGTAAAGGAGCGAGAAGGAAAAAACCCCAGGTCCCTTCCCAAAAGGGAGAATGAGAGCTCTTTTTCTGAAGGTTAAGGATTCAAAGGCCTTCCTTTGGAAGCATAATGGGGTTGATGCTTGGAAAACTCAACTTCCGGGATGAAGGAGCGAGAGGCTCAAGTCATTCTGAGAGGAGGTAGTGAAAGATGCCATATACCTTCAAAGAGCTCGAAGAGAAGACTGTTCATGAGCTGAGGGAGATTGCCTCGACCCTCGAGCACGAGGCAGTACAGGGCTACACCCAGATGAACAAGGAAAGGCTCCTTGCAGCCCTCTGCAGGGCCTTGGGCATAGAGATGAGAGACAGACACCAAGTTGTGGGAATTGACAAGACTGCCATCAAGGCCCAGATTAGGAGGCTCAAAGCCCAGAGGGATGCGGCGTTGGCAGCAAGGGACAGGAAGGCCTTCCTCGAGGCCCGAATGGGAATAAGAAAACTCAAGAGAAAACTCAGAAGGTCAATGGTCTGAAAATCCGATTCCTCGAGAAAGGGTTTGGAGGAAGTGGGAATCTTCAAGTTGGTGAGCGATTTCAAACCAGCCGGGGACCAGCCCCAGGCAATTGAGAAGCTTGTCCGGGGGGTAAAGGATGGCGTGCCCCATCAGGTCCTTCTGGGGGTTACGGGCTCTGGCAAGACCTTCACCATGGCCCATGTTATAGCCCAGGTGGAGAGGCCAACCCTGGTCATATCCCACAATAAGACCCTGGCAGCCCAGCTTTACACCGAGTTCAAGAGCCTTTTTCCAGAAAATGCGGTCGAGTACTTCGTGAGCTACTATGACTACTATCAGCCCGAGGCTTACATACCAGCCACTGACACCTACATAGAGAAAGATGCCTCCATAAATGACGAGATAGACAAGATGCGTCATTCGGCAACCAGAGCCCTCTTCGAAAGAGAGGATGTGATCATAGTTGCCAGTGTGTCTTGCATCTATGGTCTGGGTTCCCCCGAGGCCTATCAGGGGTGTCTCATATACCTCCAGGAAGGGGACCGGGTGGACAGAAACCAACTCCTCAGGAAACTGGTTGAGATCCAATATCAAAGAAACGATATAGACTTTCACAGGGGCACCTTCAGGGTAAGGGGCGATATAGTCGAGGTCTTCCCTGCTCACGAGGAACGCCATGCCATTCGGATAGAGTTCGAGGGAGATAGAGTGGAACGCATTACCGAGGTGGATCCTCTGAGGGGGAAGGTCATCCAGAGGCTGAACAAGGTGCCCATATATCCAGGAAGCCACTATGTGACACCGCCAGATCAGCTCCCTAGGGCCATAAAGGCCATAAGAGAGGAACTCAAGGAAAGGCTCGAGGAGCTCATTTCCCAAGGGAAGTTGCTAGAGGCCCAAAGGCTCAAGACAAGGACTCTCTACGATTTGGAGCTCCTGGAACAAACTGGCTACTGTCCTGGCATAGAGAACTATTCTAGACACCTCACGGGAAGGCTCCCTGGACAGCCTCCCCCAACCCTAATGGATTACTTGCCGAAAAACGCGCTTGTCTTCATAGACGAGAGCCATGTCTCCATCCCTCAGCTTCAGGGGATGTACAGAGGGGACAGGTCCAGGAAGGAGACCCTTGTGGAGTATGGCTTCAGGCTCCCATCGGCTCTGGACAACAGACCCCTCACCTTCGAGGAATTCGAGAGGTGCGTGAATCAGGTCATCTATGTCTCAGCAACCCCAGGGGATTACGAGCTCGAGAAGGCCGGCCCCCACGTGGTGGAACAGATAATAAGGCCCACCGGCCTCATGGATCCCGAGATAATCGTGAGACCAGCAGAGAACCAGGTGGATGATCTTCTGGGAGAAATAAGGAAGGCGGTAGCGAGGGGGGAGAGGGTCCTGGTCACAACCCTCACCAAGAGAATGGCCGAGGATCTCACAGAGCATTATACGGAGGTGGGTGTCAAGGCCAGGTATCTCCATTCGGATATAACAACCCTGGAGAGGGTTGAAATAGTGCGCGACCTGAGGAGAGGGGTCTTCGACGTACTGATAGGGGTGAACTTATTGAGAGAAGGTCTGGATCTCCCCGAAGTCGCCCTCGTGGCAATACTAGATGCCGACAAGGAGGGATTCCTCCGTTCCGAGAGGGCCCTCATACAGACATGCGGAAGAGCTGCGAGGAACGTCCGGGGGAGAGTGATAATGTATGCTGATCGAATAACCCCTTCCATGGCCAGGGCAATCCACGAGACCAAGAGAAGAAGGAGGATCCAGGCAGAGTACAACAGGCTCCATGGCATCACTCCGAAGAGCATAGAGAAAGCCATACCCGATCTCCTTCGCACGGTTTATGAGGCTGACTATCCGGCAATCCCTCAGGTGGCGGAGAGAGAGCCATGGATGGAGGATCCCAGGGTGTTGGAGCGCAGGATAAAGAAGCTCAAGAAGGAAATGAGAGCTGCAGCAGAGAGATTGGAGTTTGAGAGGGCTGCTGAGTTGAGGGACATGATCCTGGAGCTTGAAAAGAGGGCCCTGGAGATCTCTTGATCCCCTCACGCCTTCAAGCGAGCCCCAAGGAGTATCCTCTCGCAAAGGTCAGGAAACTCGATTCCAACTCCCCTAGCTATCTCAGGGAGAAGGCTCAGGGGGGTCATGCCAGGAAGGGTGTTCACTTCCAGCACGTAGAAACTTCCCCCATCCTCGAGCCTGAGATCGACCCTGGTTCCCCCCTCGCATCCGAGAAGTTTGTGGGCTGTGAGACCCAGATGGAGGGCTTCCCTATACTTATCCTGAGGGATAGGTGCTGGAAAGAGGTGTTCAGCGAGACCCTCTGTGTACTTGGCCCTATAATCGTAGAATTCCACCTTGGGCCTTATCTCTATGGCTCCCAGGGCTTCGTCTTCCAGGATGCCCACCTGGATCTCCCTTCCAGCTATGTACCTCTCCATCAGAATGGGGTGGCCGAAGGAGAGGGCCCCTTCGATGGCGTCCATCAACTGGTCCTCCCGCCTCACTATGCTCACCCCCACACTAGACCCTTCCTTCGAGGGTTTGACAACGAGGGGAAGGCCCAATCCCCTCTTCGCGATAGCCTCTGCGGCTTCATCCGCATTCGTGGCAACAGCGTACTCGGGGACAGGAAGACCGTGTTTCTCGAATATCCATCTGGAGCGAATCTTGTCCATCCCAAGGGCGCTCGCCGTCACCCCCGATCCCGTATAGGGTATCCCCATAGATTCAAGTAGCCCCTGGATCACTCCATCCTCTCCCCATCTTCCATGGAGGGCAATGAAGGCCACCTCTATCCTCGCACTCTCTATTGCACGGTGAGGATCTCTCCCCACATCCACTGCCACCACCTCATACCCCTTCTCCCTCAAAGCCTCAAGGACCGCCCTTCCACTGGAGAGGGAAACCTCCCTCTCAGCTGAAAGGCCTCCCATGAGGACCCCTATTCTCTTCTTGGAGAGCTCCTCCCTCGTCATCTCCCGAGACTCCTTCATTCGTCGATTGAATTCACATGAACCCTCGGCACCCTCTTCCCTATCCCGCAGAGGACCTCGTAGCTTATGGTTCCGAGCTTCTCCGCAACTTCCTCCGCCGTGATTCTCTCGGAACCCTGGGCCCCTATTATGACAACCTCGTCCTCTATTTCCACACCCTCAATGTGGGTTACATCCACCATGGTCATATCCATACAAACCCTTCCCACTATGGGAGCCCTCCTTCCCCTCACTAACACCTCTCCCTTGTTGGAAAGGCCATGGGGTAGCCCGTCTCCGTACCCAACGGGTATCACCGCTATTCGGCTCCTCTTGGAGGCAACGAAAGTGCAACCGTAGGAGATTGAATCCCCGGCCTCCACATCCCTCAAGTGCGCGACTTTGGTCTTCCACGAAAGGGCAGGTATCAAAGGAGGTTTAATCTCGCGCCGTGGCCCTGAAGTGCAACCATAGAGGGCTATCCCGACCCTTACCATGTCGAGCCTTGCGGCCTCGAGTCCGAAGATGGCTGCGCTGTTTGCCAGATGGCGAATCCCCGATTTCGTCTTCTCTTCCTTCAGCATTCTCTCCACTTGGAAAAACCTCTCCATTTGAAGGAAGCAAAACTCGCTTTCCGGAGTGTCCGCAGTGGCTAGATGGCTGTATATTCCCTCAATTTCCACTTTCGGGTATTTTTTCAGAAGGCTCAGGAACTCCAAGCTCTTGTGGCTTGGGATGCCAAGCCTGTTCATGCCAGTATCCACCTTCACGTGGACCTTTGCCTTGGTGGCCCCCTTGGAGGCAGCCCCGTTCAAGGCCGAAGCCAACTCCTCTGTGAACAAGCACACGGATATGTCCCTTTCCACAACCGCCTGGGCCTGCGATGGGAAAACTGGCCCCAGGACCAAAATAGGGGCCTCTATCCCCCCCTCCCTCAGCTCAATGGCCTCCTCCACCAGGGCCACACCCAGCCAGTCGGCCCCTGCTTTCATGACTTCTCTTGCCACTGGGAGCGCGCCGTGGCCGTAAGCATCCGCTTTGACCACTGCCATTATGAGTCTTTGAGGCCCAACTATCTCCCTCACCACAGCCAAATTGTGCCTTATTGCAGAGAGATCCACCTCTGCCCACGTCGGCCTCTGCCATTTCTCTGGACCCACTGGCTTTTCCTTCGCCAAATGAGGCTCTCCCACGGTCAGGATTCCGGTGGAGAGAAGGTCTCCCCCCTCAACACCTGTGACCCCTTTTGGCCGTCAGCCCTTGATGTGTCTCACGAGCTTCTGCCTGAGCTCCACAACCTTGTTGATGTAACCCTCTGTGAATCTCCTATTGGCCTTACGGTAAAGGAGGCTTTCGGCTTGGGGGTCGCTGGGGTTTACCCGGAAGGAATCCATCTCATCGAGAAGGGACTGGTATTCGTCTCCTATCTCCAGGTGAGCCATCAAGGCAAGCTTCTTGAGCTCCAAGTCCTGCTTCAAATCTTCGACTCCAGCTAATATGCAGCAAGCCCGGAGCAGCTTTTCTATGGCTATCCTCGCGGCTACCAGGGCCCAGACGTGGTGCCCCTTGCCGAAAAGGGTGTCCATTGCCTGAAAATCAGCATCGGATGAATACAGGTAGTAGCGAGTGATCTCTTCCTGGTTCATGGCCCAGAGCTCGCTTTAGCCGTGGAAGAAGAAAACTACCAGGGTTTTGTACACGAAGGCCAGAACCAAAGTCAATCCCGTAGCCGATGGGAGTGCCATTGGGGTATGATGGAAGAGATGGAGGGGACTTTCGGCGAAAGGAGAGAGAGATGGAGCTCGACTATGTCTTTTGGGAACTGGAGCGCAGCCGTCAAGAGAGGATATCTGAGCTCGTTGAACTTCTTTCCATAGAGAGCGTGAGCACGGCCCCCGAAAAGAGGGAGGAGGTCAGAAAAGCCGGCCTCTGGCTTTCTGAAAAACTGGCGCGCATGGGTTTCGAGGTGGGACTTCTGGAGACTCCTGGTCATCCAGTCTTATTGGCGAGCCATTGCAAGAGGAAGGGGAAGCCCACTGTCCTCATTTACGGCCATTTCGATGTGCAGCCCACGGATCCAGAAGAGGAGTGGGTGAGTCCCCCATTTGTCCCCCAGGTGAGGGACGGTTGCGTGTACGCGAGAGGGGCCAGTGACGACAAGGGCCAGTTGCTGACACACGTTCATGCAGTGGAGGCCATTCTCAAAAGAAGTGGTGAGCTACCCCTGAATGTGAAGTTCCTCCTGGAAGGGGAGGAGGAGATAGGAAGCCCTAGCCTCCCCACCTTGCTCGAGGAGAGAAAAGGGGATCTCGCGGCCGATTGTGTTGTGATATCAGATGGGTGTCAGTTCAGAAGCGGGATTCCCGCCATCACTTATGGCCTGAGGGGCCTGGCCTATGTCGAGATAGAGGTCGAGGGCCCCAAGCTCGATCTCCACTCGGGATCTTACGGGGGACTTGTGGAAAATCCCATAAATGCCCTCTGCAGCATGCTAGCTCGCCTCAAGACTCCAGAAGGTAAGGTGGCAATCCCGGGTTTTTACGATGACGTCATCCCGTTAGAGCCATGGGAGAGGCAGGAGATCAAGGAGCTTCCCTTCGATGAGGAGGGTGTGAAGGAATATCTGGGGGTCGAGTGGCTCGTTGGCGAAAGTGAGTTCACCCCCCTCGAGAGGAGATGGGCGAGGCCTACCTTGGATGTCAACGGAATATGGGGAGGATTTTCAGGAAAAGGAGCCAAGACTGTGATCCCAGCCAGAGCTGGTGCGAAAGTAAGTATGAGGCTTGTGCCAAGGCAAGTGCCCTCTAGGGTATGTGCCCTTCTCGAAGCCTATCTCCAGGAGATGAAGCCCAGGGGGGTGAGGATCAAGGTGAGGGCCATAAACGGTGCCGACCCTGTCATCATCGACAGGAAGCTACCTCAGATCCAGGCAGCCTTCAAGGCCATAGAGAGGGGGTTCGGAAGGCCCCCGGTTTTCATAAGAGAGGGTGGCTCGATTCCAGTTGTGAACATGCTCAAAAACTATCTGGGCATCGAGGCCATCTTGCTCCTGGGCTGGGGGAGCCCAGAAGATGGGGCTCACTCTCCCAATGAGAGGTTCTCATTGGAGGACTTTCATAGGGGCACCAAGACCTCAGTTGCCCTTCTTTACGAGCTCGCACGGTGAGGGAGGAGGCCGCGTTGGAATCGTTCACGAAGGTTAATTCGTCTGGTGTTCAGGAACAATTGCGGAAGGTGGCCTCCGGCCTTTGCCCGAAGTGAGGAAATTGTGCCGGGGGATTGCCTTCCAAGGGCCAGGTCCAGATCCTTCCCTGCTGGAAAGAATTTGGCCTAAGGTGCAATGGTAATGGATCCTGGGTCTTCGGCCACAACTTCCCCGATCCAGGCCTGAAACACCCCTTTTTTGGCTAGGGCTTCTCTCAACAAATGGTGAGATCTGCTCGGGACAGCTATGAGCAGCCCCCCAGAGGTCTGGGCATCGGCCAGACAGTCCAGAAGATGAGGGGGGATCTCCCCCTCGACCTTCAACGATCTCTCGCAGAAGTTCCTATTCGCGAAAGTGCCTGCTGGGACCAAACCCTGCATGGCCATTCGCAATGCCTCCTTCAATATGGGAACTTTGGATGCCCAAATTCTCAACCCCACATTGGATGCCCTGGCCATCTCGAGGGCATGCCCCAGAAGGCCGAATCCCGTTATGTCAGTGCAGGCGTTCACCCCAACTTCCTCCATCGCTTCGGAAGCATCCTTGTTGAGAGTCCTCATCCAGGAGATGGCTTCCCTCTGGGCCTCTTCTGAGAGCATCCTGGCCTTGATTGCCGTTGCCAGAATGCCTGTGCCTAAGGGCTTTGTGAGGACTAGCAGATCTCCAGGCCTTGCCCCCCCATTGGTCACTAGCTTTTCAGGGTGGACCAAGCCTGTGACACTCAAGCCATATTTCAGTTCTGGATCATCCACACTGTGTCCCCCGACTAGAAGGGCGCCCGCTTCATGGATGACCTCCATACCACCGAGCAGAATCTCCCTCAGGACCTCCTTGGGAAGCCTATCCTTGGGAAAGCACACAAGGTTCATGGCTGTGAGGGGCCTTCCTCCCATGGCATAGACGTCGCTCAGGGCATTTGCTGCGGCTATCCTGCCAAAGTCCCTGGGGTCGTTCACTATGGGCGTGAAAAAATCCACCGTTTGAATGAGGGCCAAATCCTCTCTTAGGCGAACTACACCAGCATCGTCGGCCCTCTCCCATCCTACGAGGAGATCCGGATGGCTCTGGACAGGGAGAGCCCTGAGCACCTCCTCCAGGTCCCCTGGAGGAAGCTTGCTAGCTCACCCAGCAGCCCTTACACCCTCAGATAACCTTATCTCTTCTTCCCTTTTGTCCATACTTGAGTCCTTCTTTCCTGGCCCGAACCCTTCTCCAAGGCCCATGATTCCCGTAGCTCTAACAAGCTAGCCCCTTTCAGGATAATCCGATTCGCATATCTCATGGGGTGGCCCAGAGTGTCCTCCCTGGAGGGACCCTCTGTCCCAATGTCCCGTTAAGACACCCCGCACAATCCATGTTACCATCCCTGGGGGCTAGATGTTCAGCACCTTTGAGGCTCCAGCCAATACCTCCAATATGGAAAGCATGTTGGATACAGTACCTACCTTGAGCTTCTCCGTCAATCCGAAATGATTGAGACAGGTGCCGCAGCTTAAAACCTTTGCCCCCATTCGCTCGAGGGCCTGAACTTGCTCCAGGACCGGAGATCCCTCGGTTGCGAGTTTGACCCCAGAGTTGATGAAGACAATGTGGGAGACCTCCTTGGCGAACTGTCCCAGGGTGTCCAAATAGGCGGCCATGAGCCTTCGGCCGAGCTCCTCGTCCCCCCTCCCGAGACTCTCTGACGAGACAACCACCACCATGGACCTGGAGGAAGCCACATCACAGACCACTTGAGGTGGCACCTCCCGGATCACTTCTCCTTCTCTCTTTTCTATGACCACTTCATAATATCCAGAGGGATTCTTGGAGGACTTTGCCACATGGCCTTGGCTCTGGGCAAAGCGAAGCACATTTGTACAAGAACCCTCATTGTCCACAAGGACCTTCAATATCCCTTTATCGAGAATCTCGAGGGCCTCCTTGGTCTTCACAACAGGCTGGGGGCAAGAAAGCCCTCTGCAGTCGAGTAATCTCTCCACTTCAGTCTCCTCCTCTATAGAACAATTTTGTATAAACTACATCGGACATGTCGATGCGTCAACTCGCCCCCAAAGCGTAAGGGTTCCCCGGGGCCTTGGATAAAGGGAGGCGGTAGCGTAAAATCGAGGGAGTTCCCAATGACTCCCACAGGGGGTGAGGGCTGGGACACGGGGCAGAAAAATGATTTCCCACAGGGAGGTCGGTCTGATGGCTCAAGGGAATGTGCCTAGGGTCTTCACCGGAGCATCCAAGTACGTGTTGGACGAAGAGCTAGCAAAGATAGTGAATATTTCCATCGCCCTGGAGATGCCTCTTCTGCTCAAAGGGGAGCCTGGCACTGGAAAGACCATGCTCGCCCACGCAATAGCAGAGGCGTTGAACATGCCCCTCATTGTCCTCAACGTCAAGTCCAATATGAAACTCGTGGACGCCCTTTACCAGTACGATACCCTCACCAGGCTCAATGACAGTCGCTTCGGAGACTCCAAAAGGGATGTGAGTAACATAGAGGAATACATTCGCATGGGCAAAATAGGTCAGGCCTTCGTGTCAGAAGAAAAGGTGGTACTCCTCATAGACGAGATCGACAAGGCAGACACTGATTTCCAGGACGACATGTTGGACGTCCTCGACCAGATGTCTTTCGACATAATAGAGATCGACAAAACCATAAAGGCCAAGCACAGACCCATAGTGATCATAACATCCAATGCCAAGAAGGACTTGTCAGATCCTTTTCTGGGGAGGTGTAACTTCCACCATATAGCCTTCCCGGACCCCAACATGATGCGGAAGATAGTGAGGGTCCATTTCCCAAACATAGACAGGGACCTCCTGGAGAGCGCTGTGGCCACGTTTTACAGGCTCAGGGAGATAAGGAACATAGAGAAGAAGCCAGCCACAAGGGAGCTTATAAACTGGATAAGGGCCCTGATGGCTGACCCTGACTTCAGGGTAAAGGATCTCCAGAAGGGCGAGGTACCGTATCTTGGGGTCTTGTTCAAGAAGAGTCCGGATTACGCTGTGGCCAAAGCGGCCATTGGAAAATTCAGGATCTGAAAAATGACGGATTGAGATGGGCGGTGCGGGATGTTCGTGGATTTTTTCTTCTCTTTAAGGGAAGCAGGCATACCAGTCACCCCTACCTCATTCCTGAGACTTCAAAAAGCCCTGAGCATGGGTCTGGTAAACTCCCTCGAGGACTTCTACGTGGCGGCAAGGGCCATTCTCATAAAGAGCGAGCGTTACTTCGACCTCTATGATCAGATCTTCGCCCACTGCTTCCGAGGGGTGGAGATGGTGGAGCCTCGGGAGGTGGAACTCACGGAGATCGCAAAGAGGCTCCTTGAGGAGTGGCTCAAGGACCCAGAAGCAATTGCTCAAGCACTGGAACTCGATCCCAAGGAGCTGGCCAAGTTGAGCCCAGATGAGCTCATAGAGTACTTTATCCAGAGGCTCAAGGAGCAGACAGAAGCACATCATGGGGGGAACAGGTGGATCGGGACTAAGGGGACATCCCCTGTAGGTCATTCGGGGTACCATCCCGAAGGCATGAGAGTGGGAGGAGTATCCCGCAATCGCTCAGCAGTGAAGGTGGCATTGGATCGTCGTTACAAGGATTATTCTCAGGAAGGCCCCCTCACGCCCTCGCAGATGGGCGAGGCCCTGAAAAGGCTCAGGCACATGGTACCAGCGGGCCCCAAGGACAAAGTCAACATTGATAAGACCATATACGAGACCATGAAAAATGCTGGGGAGATAGAGATTGTATTCGACAGGAGTCTCAAGGACAGGCTCAAGGTGATCCTGGCCATAGACAACGGCGGATGGTCCATGGAGCCTTATGTGGAGGTGGTTCAAACGTTATTCAATTACGCTAGAGCCCAGTTCAAGGACCTGAAAACCTTTTTCTTCCATAACACAATATACGATTACCTCTGGGAGGACCCTCCAAGACGCTACAAGCCATTTCCTGTGGAGCAGCTGGTCAAGTTCGATCCAGAGAGTCGATTCATAATTGTGGGAGATGCGAGTATGGCCCCGTACGAGCTCATGGCAACTGACGGATCCATCCATGTGGAGGAGAGGTCAGGGAGGCCCAGTATAGAGAGGCTCAAGTTCATAGCCGAGACTTTCAAACATTCGGTTTGGCTCAATCCGGTGCCTTCGAGGGATTGGAACTACACTGCCACCATAAGGTACATCAGGGAGATCTTTCCCATGTTCGAGTTGACCCTGGATGGCCTGGAGGCCGCCGTGACCCATCTCATGAAAAAGAGCAATTGAGGGAGGAAAGGGGCCATGCCCATTGTCACCATATCGAGGGGTTCTTACAGTCACGGAAAGGAAGTGGCCGAGAGGGTGGCCCAAAGGCTTCGATATGAGTGCGTGGCCAGGGAGGTGCTTCTCGAGGCTTCTCACCAATTCAATGTTCCTGAGGTTCAATTGAGGGAGGCGATAGAGATAGCCCCTTCGGCATTCGATCCTCTGGCCCACAAGAAAAGGAAGTTCGTGGCCTACATTCAGGCGGCTCTCTTGAGAAAGGTGAGGAGGGACAACGTCGTATACCACGGATTCGCCGGCCATTTCTTCCTGAGGAGGGTTCCCAATGTCGTCAAGGTGAGGATATTGGCAGATTTGGAACACAGGATCCACATAGTAATGGCTAGAGATGGGGTCACTTGGGGGGAAGCAGCCAAGCTCATCGAGACCCTGGATGAACAGAGGAGACAGTGGAGCCTCTCCCTTTACGGAATGGATCCCGCAGACCCCAGCCTCTATGACCTGGTCTTGAACATAAAGCAACTCACAGTGGAAGGAGCAGTGGAACTTGTTTGCAAGGCAGTGGCCCTCCCCGAGTTTCAGACGACCCCAGAGGCAACGGAGGTCTTGGAGGACCTGTCACTGGAGGCCGAGGTGCGAATTGCTTTGGGGGAGCTGGGCATTGACTTTCGAGTCCACGCGGAGCGGGGAAAGGTGAGGGTGGAGGCCAGGGCCCCGCAGGACAAAAGGGAGCTTGTGAAGAAGGAGATTAGAGAGAGCCTGGAGAAGATCGTGGGGATAAAGGAAATGGAGGTGGAAGTCTTCCCTGGAAGGTGAGAAAAGGCACCCTTTGGGGTCGAACTCCAAGGGAGATGATGCTATAATATTGATGATTCTGGAAGCTCGCTCCCACAGGAAGGCAAGGCGAGAAGAAAGTGTCGGAAGTGATCTGAGAAAGGCCCGTTCCGGCAAATTGCGAGGCAGCTCAAGAGGAGAATGTGAGCCTGGAAAGTGAAGAGAACCACAGTGAAATGCCCCAAGGACAGCTTCCCCCCTGTATCTATTTCCCATACATAGACGTTCAACCCCAGCTTCTATGGAACATCTTGGTCTATTTCGAGAGGGTCGACATCCTTCAGCCGGGATTTTCCACTCCCTGCTCCCAAAGCGAGGAGGCCTCCAGGAAGGGATGGGTGGTCTTCCACAGGCCCGTGCCATCGCCTCTTGATACCAAGGCAGCGAGGACCCTATTTGCCCAGTGGCAGGAGCTGGGAAGGCTCTATGAGGATAGCGGCTATCTCACCTATCTGAAACATGGGGGGATGAGAATGGAAGAGGAGCCCGGCTGGGCCCTAATGAGGGAGATCCGCCAATACGGCACAGGTCCCAGCCCAGACTCCGAAACAGAGAGACTGAGGGGACAGCTCCTCCTCCAGATGGCGCAGGAACTCGACCAACAAAGAAGGGAAGTTCTGGAGGAGCTACTGGGAGTGAGCGAGCGGGAAAAGGATCTAATGAGGGAAATGGGTTTGGAGGCCCCTGAGGAGACGGGCTTCTCATCACAGCCCCTTCCATCGCCCGAAGAGGACGATTTCCTGATTCCCCAGAGGCTCTGGGCCTGGGCCGAGCTTCTAGCTGCCTCGGGTTACAGGGACTGTGCAGTCCTTCTCACCATGAACAGGCTGGCTGTGGAGTATCTGGTGGAGAAGGCATTGGAGTTGGTGGAGAGACAGGGCCAGATGGGGCCGGTTCCG
>Ga0197142_1000365_pt1 | contig 41626 bp, 33 predicted proteins | sample GBS60_MetaG_FD_148614 | JGI IMG/M metagenome (GOLD analysis project Ga0197142, IMG submission 148614) | Sediment microbial communities from Great Boiling Springs, Gerlach, Nevada, United States - GBS 60_MetaG | ecosystem: Environmental > Aquatic > Thermal springs > Hot (42-90C) > Sediment... | reverse complement strand
ATGCGTCATTTAAGCCAAGCACAATCGAGCCAGCGTATTTTAATTTTTCTTCATCTAGCATATCAATTAAAGCATTTTCGTGAGAACTTTCTTCGTTCAAAATTTTTTCTGCTTCGGGAATTTTTTCAATAATCGTTGAATAGAATCTCTCAGCTTTTTGTTCTCCTTTTTCCATCAATTTTATGCTGAATGTAATTCCAAAGATACGAGCCATTAAATTGTAAAGGTGAACTTTGAGTTTATTTGGTTTGATTTCTTTTTCTGTAAATTTTTTCCAGTAATGATAATGGGCAAGTTCATCGTTTGCGATTTTTCTTAACACTTCAGAATTGTTTTTATCTTTAATTACACGAGCTAAATAATTATAGACATAATATTCTGTGATCTCATTTTTTTGAACGAATAAAAGTTTTTCTCTTAAATCAGAATCAATTTTCATAATAAGCTCCTTTAATTGACTTTGTGCGATTAAATTTTGGTTCTGTTTTTGTCTGAGTTTGTTATTGAGATTTTACAATCAATTGTATGAAATTTAATTTGTCTGAAAACTTTGTTTAAGCTTCTCGGTTCTATCTGCTAATTTAAGTTGCTCAATTAACTCATCTAAATTTCCATCTAAAATTTCTTGAAGATTATAAAGAGTTAAACCAATCCTGTGGTCTGTAACTCTGTTTTGTGGAAAGTTATAAGTTCTAATTTTATCGCTCCTGTCACCTTTTCTAACCATTGACCTGCGTTGCTCTGCCAGTTCTTTATTTTTTTCTTCCATTTGTAAATCATAAAGTCGAGCTCGTAAAACTTTCATTGCTTTGATACGATTTTGAATCTGCGAACGCTCATCCTGACACTGAACAACAATTCCTGTGGGAATATGAGTTATTCGAACGGCAGTTTCAACTTTATTAACATTCTGACCACCAGCACCACCACTTCTGAAGATATCAATTCTAAGATCATTTGGATTGATTTCCACATCAACTTCTTCGGCTTCGGGAAGAACAACTACTGAAGCAGCAGATGTATGAATTCGTCCACTTGATTCAGTTTTCGGGACACGTTGCACACGATGAACACCACTTTCATATTTCATATTTCCGTAAGCACCTTCGCCTTGAAGCATAAAAATTACCTCTTTAAGCCCGCCGATTCCAGTATCATTCATATCAATTAAATCGACTTTCCAGCCTTTGTTTTCAGCGTATCTTGTATACATTCTGAAAAGATCTGCAGCAAAAAGAGCAGCTTCTTCACCGCCAGTTCCAGCTCGAATTTCTACAATACAGTTTCTTGAATCTTCAGGATCTTTTGGAAGGAGTAACATTTTTAATTGTTCTTCCAATCTTTCAAGCTCTGGTTCAAGTTCATCGAGTTCAAGTTTTGCGAGTTCAACAAGCTCGGGATCAATCTTAGAATAAATTATCTCTTTATTTCCTTCGATGTTCTTTTTGATTTCTTTATATTTTTTGTAAGTATTGACAATTTCCTCCAGCTCACTTCTTTCTTTAGTGAGCTTGATTAATTTTTGCTGATCCGAAACAACTTCGGGTTTTGTAAGTTCTTCGTTAATTTCTTCAAATCTTTGAACAATCTTTTCTAAGTTTTCGAACATAAAAATCCTCTTTTCTCCTTTCAAAAATAGAAAATCTGATTGGTTTATTGAATTGCCAGATTTTGAAGGGAATTACTGGTAAAATTTTTTTGATATTTTGATAAAAATCGGTTTGGGATATAAGTAGATCTGCTTAGAAGAATATTTTTCTCTCAGTAGTAAATAAAAAAGATAAGTCGTTATTGTAACAATCAGAATAGGAAATAAAAAAAGTATAAAGAACACGATTAAGTTTTGTAACTTGATACCTGTTCCATGCACAGGAAATTTTTTAGATTGAAGTAAATATATTTTGAAATTGTCACTAAGCCATCGGATTGGTGGAACCTCAGCTAGATTAAATTGCTGAATATCTTTTGTGAAATACACATTATCAAATAAGGAATAAATTGATATATAGTAATTATCAATTTGAAACTGATATTTAGAAGGATTTCCAACGACGACTTTAATCGAATCGAAATATCCTGCATGAATTAAGTCATAGACTTCATCTGATGATAGAAAATTTGAATTACATTGAAAGGAAATATTAAATGTAGGATCGCTGATTATCCATTTTTGTCTTAGTTCGTCCCATATTTCAATTGTTGAATGCCGATCAAAAGCATCAAAAATGGAACGGCTTATAGTAATGTATCGAACATTAAATCCTGCAAGATGCAAAATATAACCATAGAGTCTGGCAAGTTCTCCACATAATAAGGATTTACTTGAAAGCATGTGATTAAGAAGTTTATCTGGATAACGAGAAATTAAATTTGTGGTGTCTCTTCTTTCTGCAAGGTTTAATAATTGTTCTCTGATTTTAATTGCTGTTTCAATCGTTTTCTCAGAATCAAGTTTTAAGTCAATTTTATCTTTAATGAGATTAACAAAATTTTTATTGTAACTATCAGGGTAATTAAAAATTGTATGAGCAGATTTTAACTTAAATTCATCCTGATTTATTATATCATACCGGCTTAAAGTCATGAGATTGTATTTTTTCACCACGATTGGGAAAGTAATTTCAAAGAGTAAAATTGTAGAAAGTATGTTTATCAAAAGAATTATTTTTCTCATATTTCGATTGATTAGACTATTTAGAGATTTGTTAGTTTAAATGACAAAAAAGATTTCAAATTTTATTCCTCATCTTATTTCTAAAATTCTGTGATTAATTGACTGATGCTATAAAAATATTTCGCCAATCATGAAAATTTTTCGTAATGGTTTAATCAGCATTAAGATAGAAATCAGCTAAGTTAATTCATTGAAAATTTTTATTTTGAATAAGTGAATAATTATTAATCAAATCCTCAGAACAAGACTTTAATATTTGGTGATTAGTTATGAAATCATTCAAAGAATTGCTAAAAGAAAGAGTTTTAATTTTTGATGGTGCAATGGGGACAAATCTTCAAGCACAAAATTTAAGTGCTGATGATTTTGGTGGTAAAGAGTATGAAGGCTGTAATGAATATTTAGTCATTACAAAACCTGATGCTGTTAAAAAAGTCCATCTCGATTTTTTAGAAGCTGGTGCTGATATTATTGAAACGAATTCTTTTGGTTCAAATGAAGTCGTCCTTGCAGAATATAATCTACAACATCTCTCGTACGATATAAGTCGAAAGTCAGCTGAGATTGCAAAAGAACTTGCATTATCATTTTCAACAAATGAGAAGCCAAGATTTGTTGCTGGATCAATTGGACCAGGGACAAAGCTTCCATCACTTGGTCACATTACATTTAAAGAATTAGAAAGAGCTTATTATCCTCAAATTTCTGGATTGGTAGATGGTGGAGTAGATATTCTTTGCATTGAAACATGCCAGGATATGTTGCAGGTGAAAGCCGCTTTATCTGCTGCAATGAAAGTATTTGAAGAAAAGAGAATCAAAATTCCAATAATTGTTTCCATTACAATTGAAACTACAGGAACGATGTTAATGGGAACAGATATCTCAGCAGCTTTGACTACTTTTGAACCTTACGATATTATTGATGTTATTGGTATGAATTGCGCGACAGGTCCAAAAGAGATGAGCGAAAATGTTCGGTACTTGTGTCAGAATTCACCCAAACCAGTTTTCGTAATGCCAAATGCAGGAATTCCAGAAAATGTTGGTGGTAAAGCTTGTTATCATCTCAGTCCAGACGAATTAGTTCATTGGTTATCGCATTTTGTTAAAGATCTTGGTGTTAGTATTGTTGGTGGATGTTGTGGAACAACCAAAGAACATATCAAGGAACTCGTAGATAATTTATCCGGATTAAAACCATCAGAAAGAAACTGGAATTATCAAGTATCAGTTTCGAGTACCTTTATAAGTCAACCTTTACATCTTGACCCGGGACCTGTGCTGGTTGGTGAAAGATGCAATGCAAATGGTTCAAAACAGTTCAGGGAATATTTGTTGAAAGATGATTATGAAGGAATGCTTCAGGTTGCAAAAGATCAGATTAGAGAGGGTGCTCATATGCTCGATATTTGCGTTGCTTATGTTGGGCGTGATGAAAAAAAAGATATGATTGAATTTGTTAAAAGATTAAATACACAGGTTCAATTGCCTTTAATGTTTGATTCAACTGAATACGAAGTAATAGAAGCAGCACTTGAAAATTACGCAGGAAGAGCAGTGATTAATTCAATTAACCTTGAAGATGGAGAAGAAAGAATTTCTAAAATCTTACCACTGGCAAAAAAATTTGGTGCTGCTGTAATCGCTTTAACTATCGATGAAGAAGGAATGGCTAAAACAGCAGAAAAGAAATTATCAATTGCAAAAAGAATAAGAGATTTGGCTGTAAACAAATATCATCTTCGTGAGAGTGATTTAATTTTTGATCCGTTAACATTTACTCTTGGTAGCGGCGATGAAGAATTCAGAAAAAGTGCAATAGAAACATTAGAGGCAATTAAATTGATCAAAAAAGAAATTCCCGAATCAAAAACAATACTTGGAATCAGTAATGTTTCTTTTGGCTTAAATCCAAAAGCAAGACACGCTCTTAATTCGGTATTTCTTTACTATGCTGTTCAGGCTGGACTTGATCTGGCAATTGTTCACGCCAGTAAAATTATGCCTCTGAATAAAATTGATGAACGAGGCAAACAACTCTGTGAGGAATTAATTTTTGATAAAAGGCGGTATGAGTTTGTATAAAAAATTAAATTGTTCTTGATATAATCCGAATATACGGTGGGAGAAGGGAGAGTACATCAATACGATTTGAATAAATACATTTAAAGTGAATTGATGACTTTTATATCGAAAAAATTTTTAATTCATATTTCTAAAATTTTAAGAAACTTAGTTTTTATTTTCGCAATTTTCATTTTTACCTCTTTTCAAATCAATTCGATTAAATTTTTTACAACAGGGGATGGACTTCCAGATAATAGAATTATTGATATTTCACAGGATAAGTTTGGACAATTATGGGTTCTAACTGGCAGTTCAATTTCAGTTTACAACGGAAGTAACTGGAAAAATTTCAGCACAAAATTTCAGCATCAGGGCAATCCTTTTAATAATCATCTAAAAAACTTCAATAAAATCTTAATTGATCAGAAGGATACAAAATTCTTCCTCTCTAACGATGGTGAGATCTTCAGACTCGAAAACAAAAATATTGAACCTCTATCTTCCCCATTGAATTCCAGAGGAATTCCTTTCACAGATTTTGATCTTGTGAATGATGGCAATCGACAAATTATCTGGACATCAACCAAACTAAACGGACTTGCTTATCATGACAATAGTTGGTTCACTTTCACCAAACAAGAAGGACTGATTTCAAATGAAATTTTGCACATAAAAAGTTCTGGTGATGTTTTGCTTGTAATTACATCTCAGGGATTGCAATTCATTCGTGATAAAAGAGTTGTTTTTACTTTTAGAGATTTTGATTTCAAGAAATTTACTTCAATTTCTCTGGCATTTGATAAGAATTTAAGATTTTATGAAAACATTCCAGCGTTCTGGTTACTTGCAGATAATAGACTTTACAAATTTGAAAATGAAAAGGTTAGTGACCAGACTTTCAAATTCTTCAACCCCTATCGAGAATTTTACTTGAAGATTTATACGAATGGTGGTGGGAAAATTTATCTCACGAATAAAGATTTTATTAAGGTAATCAATGTAACCTCTGGTGATTTTCAGGTTTTGAATAAAGAAACAGAGATTGTTGGAACACCACAGGTTTTATTTGTCGATAGAGAAAAAAATTTATGGATTGGAACTGATAAGCGACTTATTAAAATTAATTTCACAAGCGTGTTAAGACTTTCAAATGAGGATGGGTTAAACGATTCAAAAATTACTTCTCTTCTAAAAACAGGTAATGATTTATATCTTGGCCACCCAGATAATAAATTGACAATTTATTCAGGAAATAGATTTTATAGGCTGAATTTCGAAAATCAGATCAAGTTTTATAGAAAAAATATTTCTTCAGCTTCAACAGAAATAAGAAAAATTCAAACCTCTGGAAATAAGATTCTATTTCTTTCAGGGAATTCAGGGATCTTTGAGTTAAATCAAAGATATGTTATCAAACCGGTTTATCTAATAAACAATTCTTCAGATTATATCAGTGATTTTATATCATTACCTGATGGTGGTCTTCTTCTTTGCGGAAAATTTACAGATAGGAATATTGTAAAGAATTTAATTCTTATAAATTCGAAGCAAAGTTTACCTGCAGATGACCTGTTAAATTCAATTCAACCAGAAAGATTGTTTTTATCACGAGAAGGCTCAATATGGATTTCTGGTCAGGGTCTGGTCGTAGTTAAAATATTTAAAGGCCAAACTGAAAAAATTAACATTGGCCAATTTCTTACTTCAGAGAAAATAAATGTTATAGGCGAGGATAGGGGAAGCAATATTTTTATTGGTACCAATACTGGTTTTGTTGTTTTGATGAAAAATGGAGAGATTAAAACATATAATTTAGGTGAACACATAAATTCAAATGGTGATTTAGGTGTTTATTCTTTCTATTTTGATGAATTAAACAATCTCTGGTTAATGACCAGTAAGGGCTTGAAGTTCTGGAACTGGAAGGAATTCAAATCTTCTTATGAATGGAAAAACATAATCCCTGTTCGCGAGAATTTTCAATCAATTGATGAAGTCAACGGAAAAATCTTTGTTGCAAGCGAGAATGGACTATTTATTATTTCGTCAAGTGAAGATGAGATAAAAGACATTCAGCCACAGGTTTATATTCAAGAAATTGTTGTAAATGGTAATTTTTATGATGGACTAACAGACATAGTTTTGAGCGAAAAACCAAGCTTGAAAATTCGATTTAATGCTGTTTTGCTTTCAACCAATAATGTTGAATTTTCTTATAAGCTTGAAGGTTACGATAAGGATTGGTCAGAACCTGCATACTTGAGAGAAGTTTATTACTCAAACCTTCCTGAAGGAAATTATAGATTTTTATTGCGTGCAAGATCGAGTTTTACAGATTGGACACACCCAGTGAGCACAGCTCTCATAAAAGTTAAAATTCCATTATATAAAAAATTTGAAATCATAATTCCGCTGTTATCTTTATTGGTTACATTAATTATACTTGTTTATTTTCTTGTTCACAGGAAAAAGTCAGTTAATCAAGATTTAATCTCACTTAGAAAACAAATTGAAGGGCTTGAAAAACAAAACAAACAATTGCGTCAAGAGTTCAACAAAGCACTAGAACTATCAAAATCTCGAATGACATTCCTTGCAAGTCTATCACACGAACTTAGAACGCCAATTAATTCTCTGATTGGATTTGTGGATATTTTACTCGATTCAAAAATTAATCTAAATGAAGAAGAACGCTACAAGTATTTGAATTATATCAGTATAAATAGTAGAAAGCTTTTGATTTTAATTAACGACATAATTGATTTAGCGAAAATTGATTCGGGTACAATTTCCTTAGATTATTCAGAAGTTAACTTAAACGCAGAGGTACGTGAGACAATCAATCTTTTCCGTGAAAAAATAAAATCAAAACATCTTGATCTAATCCTTGAACTTGACCCGGAACTTGAAACGCAACCTTTATACATTGATCGGAATCGAGTTCATCAAATAATTTCCAATTTGATTACTAATGCAATTAAATTCACGGAGGAAGGCTACATTAAAATTTCGACGCGTAAGGATATGGATAAATTTATTCTGTCAGTTGAAGATACCGGTATCGGAATTCCCGAAGGAGAAATTAATTTTATTTTTGAAGAATTTAGACGCTCTTCAAATGCAATAAAAAAATCAATAGAAGGGACAGGACTTGGGCTTTCAATCACCAAAAGATTGGTTGAGTTGATGGGGGGTGAAATTAAAGTTGAAAGTCAGGAAGGAATTGGGTCCACTTTTACTGTTATTTTCAAATCAAAAAAAGAAACAACAAAAAAATTCGAAAACAATATCGATTCAATCAGGAATTAGATCTATTGAATTAAAATTTATTCAATTTTGACTATTCATTAAAATCGACAACCTCTGCATCGGTAATAAAAATCATCATAGCAAAATGCTTAGAATATTTTGATTTGCAGAGGTCAACAATTTTATTAGCAGTTTCTTCTTCACAAAGAACTTCAATTTGTATGTTTTGACTTAATGTAAAATCACCTTCTCTTCTACCACTTTTTCCACTTCCACTTACTTCAAACAAGGTGTAACCAGAAGCACCTAATTGAATGATTTCATCTGGAAGGACTGAACTCAAAGTTGATTCAGTAATTATATTAACAAATTTCATTTTTTTCATTTTTACCTCAAACTATTATTGAAGCCATCCAGTAATAAATTGGGATTCCAAAAATTAGATTAAATGGAAAAGTAATTCCCAGCGAAGCAGTAAGATAAAAAGTTGGATTTGCTTCAGGCACAGCAATTCTCATAGCTGCTGGTGCCGCAATATAAGATGCACTGGCTGATAATGTTGCTAAGACGGTTGTGCCTCCGACTGAAAGACCAACTAACCAACCAACAATAGTTCCAATCGATGCACTTATTAATGGCATAATAATTCCAAAAGCAATGAGAAATAATCCAACTCTTTTCAAATCTTTCAGTCTGTAAGAAGTTACAAGTCCCATCTCAAGCAGAAAAAAAGCAAGCAACCCTTTGAATAAATCGCTGAATAAGATTTTTACACTGGATGATTTTTCTGGTCCAAGTACATAACCTATTATCAATCCCACTACTAGCAAATAGATACTTCTACCAAAGAGAACTTCTTTTACAAGTTTTGACATTGAGAAAGGTCCTTTGCTTGCTCTAAATTTAGCGATTAAAATTCCAACAGCGATTGCTGGAATTTCTAATGTCACAAGCAAAACAGTTGTATAGTTTTCATAACTAATTTTGAATTTGTCCAGAAAAGCAATCACGACAGCGTAAGTAACGGCGCTAACCGAACCATAGTGTGCTGCGATTGCAGCTGAATTTGATCTATCAAACTTGCCCAGTCTTCTTAAAATTATATAGGCAATAACTGGAGTTATTATTCCAATAAAGATTGTGCCGATTACCGGTAAAAGTATTTTTTCAGAATTTGTTTCACTTAGTTGAATTCCGCCTTTCAATCCAATTGCAATTAAAAGATAAATGCTTAAAACTTCATAAATAGGTTCAGGCAATTTTAAATCTGTCTTCAATATTCCAGCAAATAATCCAACAACAAAAAATAAAATAACCGGATCCAGTAAATTTTCAATCATTAAACCCTCCGAATTAGTTAGCGATTACATTAACTCTACTTGTCTTAGTTCAATAAATAAATTAAAATAATTTTTCCGTATTGAATAAGGTCCCATTTAATAAGTCTTTTTTATCAATATTCAAAACTTTTAATGCAAGCTCAGTAGTTTCTCTACCTCTTGGGGTTCTTTTCAAAAATCCTTGTTGAATCAAAAATGGTTCATACACTTCTTCAATTGTGCCTGGATCTTCATTAACTGAAACGGCAATTGTATTCAATCCAACAGGACCGCCTTTATATTTCAAAATGATTGTTTTTAAAATTTCTTTGTCCATTTCATCAAGACCATATTCATCCACATCAAGGCTTTGCAATGCTTTTTTTGCAATTTCTAAATTAATTTTATTTAATCGTTCAACATCGGCAAAGTCTCGAGTTCTTTTTAGTAGTCTATTTGCAATTCTCGGCGTTCCCCGAGCTCTTCTAGCAATTTCGAAAGCAGCATCTTCATCAATTTCAATGTCTAAAATTTTTGAAGACCTTTTTACAATTTGCAATAAATCTTCAGCGGTGTAATAATCTAATCGTGAGTTTATACCAAATCGATCTCTAAGCGGAGAAGTCAATAAACCTGCGCGAGTTGTTGCCCCAATCAATGTATATTTTGGAAGTTTTATTTGAACAGTTCGAGCGTTTGGACCTGAATCTATCATTATATCAATCTTAAAATCTTCCATCGCTGAATAAAGGTACTCTTCAACTACAGGACTCAATCTGTGAATTTCGTCGATAAAAAGGACAGCATTTTCTTCCAGATTTGTTAAAATGCCAGCAAGGTCACCCGGTTTTTCGAGAACAGGTCCTGAAGTAACTTTAATTTTTACACCTAATTCATTGGCTATTATATGAGCCAGAGTTGTTTTGCCAAGCCCGGGTGGTCCCGTTAATAGAACATGATCAAGTGATTCTTTTCTTATTAAAGCGGCTTCAATAAAAACTTTTAGATTATCAACAATTTTTTTCTGACCAACAAATTCATTAAAAGTTAGAGGTCTTAAACTTCTTTCGAGTTCAATGTCTTCGTTGAAACGAACTGGTGTTGTATTTTTCGATTTTCTCATATCGAAATTTAGTTAGAAATGTATCCTATTTCAAAAAGTGGATTGAAAATAAAAACTCATCTGCCAGAGCTTTTAATTTTTAATTATAAGCTAAATGGCCAAGGTTTTGGAATAGAAAATAGCATTAATATACTTCCAACGAGGGCTAAGTTTTTCATAAAGTTTACCATTTCTATCATTTTCATTTGCTGGTCTTCCACTTTCCAGAAATTGTGCATCATAAAAGTAACAGGAATAAAAAAGACTAACAATAAAACTAATCCTGCATCTGTTTGATATCCTGTAAGAACACTTAACCCACCTAAAAGTAAAAGTAAACCAGTGAGTATAACAGAAATTTTTGGAGAAGGAACTCCTTTCGATTGAGCATAATTAGCCATCATGGTTAAATTGGAGAAGTGATTGAAACCATTAAAAATAAAATATAAACCTAAAATTATTCTACCAATTAGAAATAATGTTTCCATAGTGCACCTCCATTTTTTGATTTTACATTGTTGCTCCAGCAGATGAGTTCGAATCGAAACAAATCTAAATTTTTTTCCAATTTTTCAAAATACCCCTAAAAATTGTGTTTTAAGTAAATTTTTAAGTTCAATGGTTTATTTATTCAGAGAAATATTAAAGGACTAAATGAATTATATTTTTTTATTGATTTATAGCTAATTTAGTATTGTTATAGAAAAATAACTTTAATCAAACTATAGGGAGTTGTCATGAAGGCGTTTATTACAAAAATCTTTATTACTTCATTAGTTTTACTTTACTTTTACTCGAATTCGAGTTATTCTCAGGTTGGAGCGGAGTTTCCAATTGAAGTCAGACCAGATTCTTGCTTTGCCCTTGGATTTAGTGAGGACAATACAAAGTATATGATTGTGATGAGAAGAGACAAAAGTTCAGGTGCTGATATTGTTGTTCAATTCCATTCAAAAGCAGATCACTCATTAATTGGAAGTCCGATTGTGCTTGTTCCAGCTGAGGATTCTGATAAAGGAATACCTCAAGTATCTTTTGATGGGACAAGATTTCTTGTAGTATGGACGGACGGGCAGAATGGAGGAATAAAATATCGTTTCATTCATTCACAGACTTTTGAATTAAGCCAGCTTTATAACGATCCAACTTTACCAGTTTTTCTGGGGGGAATTAAAACACTTCACTATAATCAGGCAACAAATCGATATTTACTTATTTCCTCAATAAAATCTCAGGATGGATACTTTCACATTTATAACTTTATCGGTATAGATGGATCAATTTCGTCTTCAAATCCGTTGACTAATATTCTGTCAAGAAAAGAGCTAAGTGTTTCTTATGCAGCTGGCAAGTTTCTGATTTGTTTTGTACCAGTGTCATCGTTTGCCAGCGATTATGAAGTGATGGGTCAATTGTTAAGTGAAAATGGAACATTAATTGGCAGTCCATTTACAATCGATGGCTCTACATATCCAAGCGATGACCCTCTCTTCGTTTTCTTTGATGGAAATTATCATAATTGTTTTTTCCCGGAAGAAGAACCAACTGGATGGAAAATCTATGCAAGAAGAATCGATCAAAGTGGGAATGTAGAACAGAACAGAATATTAGTTTCGAATGATGGACATATCCTTCCTTTTGCAATTTTAGGATTTGGGAAGATACTAGTGACCTGGTCAAGATTTCCCTTTATGAATGCACCTGGAATTATCAAAGGACGATTTTTCGACTTAAATTTAAATCCACTTGGCCCATCTGATTTTGTAATTTTTATGCCCAAGGATGATAAATTTCCAGTTGGTTCAATGGGATCTTATGATCCTTCAATTAATTTGTATTATGTTTATACTACTCGTGCAACTTTATCTGTAACCCCGGATAGTGCGTTTATCTTCGTGAACGGAGATATTTACGGTGTTCCAGTTATGGCTCCTACTGAAGTTGAAGATGAAAGGTTGGCTTCTAATGATTTTGAGTTGTACCAGAATTTTCCCAATCCATTCAATTCATCAACACAAATAAAATTCTCGGTTAAAGAAAATCAATTTGTAACAATTAAACTTTTAGATGTACTTGGTGAAGAAATTGCAATTTTATTAAATCAAGAAAAATCGAAAGGAGCTCACACAATTAACTTTGATGCAGCTCAATATAATCTGAGTAGTGGAGTTTATTTTTACAAAATGACAGCCGGAAATTTTGTTTCGGTAAGAAAAATGGTTTATTTGAAATGAAAATTTATTTTCGAGATTAGTTAAGCCTGTCGAATTTAATTTGGCAGGCTTTTTTTATTCCCTCGCAAATTCATATCCTGACAGGTAAAAATCTATGCTGTCAGTCTTAGAATAAACTCTTTTAGGTGTGGATATTCTTCATTACAAAAAATCGGTCTCTTATTTAATGAGTTCTTTCTAATCAACCACAAAATGTGAGACTGCATTTAAGTTTAACTTTTTATTTATTTTGAATTTACCTTTAAAATTGTTACCTTATTCTAAACTTATACTTCTGCCAAAAATTTTAATAAAAGAAAATCATTTCTAATAAAGTATTAACGTTTTAATATTATCCAGTTTTTATAGTAGTAAACAAAACAATAATTGTCCAAAGTATTATTAATAAAATAAGGGTTTTAATTATGACAAATACCGTGGAAAATAAACCTAAATTTGCTGTTATAGGAGCTGGTCATGGTGGACTCGCCATGGCAGGTCATTTAGCTATTATGGGTTTTCAGGTTAATTTATATAATCGTTCAGAGGAAAGATTATGGGGAGTTCTATCGACTGGAGGAGTTAGAATTGAAAGTGATTTTGGACTTGAAGGATTTGGTAAATTAAATTTAGCCACCACGGATATAGGTGAAGCAATTGATGATGTAGATATAATTATGGTTGTTGTTCCCGCAAATGCTCATCGGTACATTGCTGAAATTTCTGCACCTTATTTGAAAGATGGTCAAATTGTTATTCTTAATCCAGGAAGAACTTTTGGAGCCCTGGAATTCAGGCAGGTTCTTAATATTTTGAATGTTAAAGCAGATGTAATAATAGCTGAAACACAAACATTTATTTATGCCTCCAGAGCAGTTAATCCCGGTCAGGCGCATATTTTTAGAATCAAGAATTCAATTCCAATAGCTTCTATCCGTGCCCATTTAATTCCTGAGGTATTAAAGAAACTCCGTATTGCATATCCACAGTTTGTTCCAGGAGATAATATTTTTAAAACCAGTCTGGAAAATATTGGAGCAGTTTTTCATCCCACATTATGTGTTCTTAATGCTGGGTGGATAGAAGATGACGCTGAATTCCAGTTTTATGTTGAGGGGGCAACCCCTTCTGTTACAAAAGTCCTGGAAAAAGTTGATGAAGAGAGAGTTAAAGTTGCTGAATCTCTTGGTATTAGAGCAATCACTGCTCGTGAATGGCTTTACCTTGCATATAACGCAGTAGGAAAAGACTTGTATAGTGCGATGAGAGATAATCCTGGTTATCGAGGAATTAAAGCACCAAATCGATTGAATATGAGATATATAACTGAAGATGTACCAATGAGTCTGGTTCCTATATCATCGGTAGGTAAAAAATTTGGTGTGGAAACTCCAACTATTGATGCAATTATTCATCTTGCATCAATTTTATTGCAAACAGATTATTGGAAAGAAGGAAGAACAGTTGAGAGGTTAAATATTCAGAATATGACTTTAAAAGAATTAAGATTGCTTGCAATTGGAGAAAAATAACAAACAAAGGAATTAACAAGATGAAGAATAAAAAATTAATTTTAGGTTGCGCCTTAGGCAATTGTGTTCATATTGGTGGATTGAATCATTTTTTAATGCTGGCAGAATACGAAGGATATAGAACAATCTCACTTGGTCCTGCTGTACCAATTGAAAGATTGTTCAACGAAATTGAAAAGCATTCTCCTGATATTGTTGCAGTAAGTTATCGCCTTACACCAGAAGTTGCAAATAATTTATTTGATTCACTTAAGGAGTTGATTGAGAAGAAACAGCTTCAGAATATAAAATTTATTTTTGGTGGAACTCCTTCTGTGGCAAAAGTTGCAAGAGATAAGAAAATATTTGAAAAAGTTTTTGATGGAACTGAAAGTTTAGATGAAATCAAAGCTTATTTGAGAGGTTCATTTCTTGAAAATCAACAGGAAATTTTCCCTCAAACATTAATTGAAAGAATTAATTTAAAATATCCTTATCCAATTATCAGACATCACTTCGGGAGACCTTCATTACAAGAGACTATTGAAGGAGTAAAAAAGATTGCTGAGGCTCAGGTTTTAGATGTAATATCACTTGGAACTGACCAAAATGCTCAGGAATTTTTCTTTCAACCAGAATTAATGAGACCCGAACTTGATGGTGCAGGTGGCGTTCCCGTTAGAAAACCAGAAGACTTAAGAGCAATTTATGAAGCATCCAGATGTGGAAATTATCCTTTAATGCGTTGTTATAGCGGGACCAATGATCTACGCAAATGGGCTGAAATGAGTGTAGAAACAATCAATAATGCCTGGGCTGCAATTCCATTGACCTGGTACAGTGTGATGGATGGGAGATCAAAAAGACCGCTTGAAGTTTCCATTGCAGAGAATCAATCTGTTATGAAATGGTACGCTGAACACAATATTCCTGTTGAAGTAAACGAATCCCATCAATGGAGTTTGCGGGATGCTCATGATTCACTTGCTGTTACTATGGCTTTTTTAGCTGCTTATAATGCAAAAAAAATGGGTGTAAAAGATTATGTCGCTCAATTTATGTTTAATACTCCACCAGGAACAACTCCCCAGATGGACATTGCAAAGATGATGGCAAAAAATGAATTGATTGAAGAACTAAAAGATGAGAATTTTAGAGTTTATCGGGAAGTTCGTGCGGGTATAGCTCACTTTTCTCCTAATCCACAAATTGCTAAAGGGCAGCTGGCAGCTTCTGCCTTGATTAGTTTGACATTAAAACCACATATTTTACATGTAGTTGCTTATTGTGAAGGTGATCATGCTGTTTATCCTGAAGAACTCATCGAAAGCTGTAATATTGTTCACGGTGTAATTCAAAATACATTGAATGGTTTGCCTGATGTATCAGGTGATGAGATTATTATTAATAGAAAAAATCAATTAAAAGAAGAAGCTCGAGATTTATTGGAAGGCATTAAGAAATTTGGACAGGACAAAAGCGATGACCCATGGAGTGATCCAAAAGTTTTAGCTTCGGCAATAAAGATTGGGATTCTGGATACTCCTCATTTTGTTGGCAATCCTCATCTTTGTGGTAAAATAAGAACCAATTTGATTAATGGTGCCTGGTACGCAATTGATGAGAATGGTAATATTTTAACAGAAAAAGAAAGATTGAAGAAATTTCTAGGCTAATAATTTTCATCAAATATTAAAGAGTTTCAAACATTTAATCTTCATAAAATTTATAAAGTAAAGAAGTTTATCATGTCAGGAATAGTTGGAATAAATAAACCACGACAATTTGATTTAGTCAAAAGAATGTTGAATAAAATCTCTCATCGTGGAAAATTCGGTAGAAAAATCTTCTCAACAACAAACTCAACTTTTGGTATAGTAACAACTGAATACCAATCAAAAGAACTTGATCTCTGTGAGAAAGAAAAAATTGTTAAAGATGATTTAGGAGATGGACATTTAGCTTATGCAAAGGAAAATGGAATTCAACTGGAGATATTTCGAGATCAGCTTGGAGTTTCACCATTATATTATGGATTAAAGGATGATGCATTGTGTTTCGCATCTGAAGTTAAAGGTTTAATGGAAGCAACAAAAAATATATTTGAAGTTCCACCAGGTCATAAACTGGTTAATGGAGATTTAATCAGGTATTATGAGTTAGTTTACGATTCATTTTTAACTGAAGAACCTCAAAAAATTGCAAAACAGTTATTCGATTTATTGAAAAATTCGGTACAAAAAAGAATCAATGGTAATGAAATGGGTTGTTGGTTATCTGGTGGATTGGATTCAAGTGTACTTTCCTCATTGGTGAGAATGTATGTTGATAAAGTTTATACTTTTTCTGCAGGAATTAAAGATGCACCTGATTTACAATATGCTCGTGTTATGGCAGAATATTTAAATTCCGAGCATCATGAAGTTGTTGTTTCTATTGAGGATATGATAAAAGTATTGCCAGAGATTATTTATCATCTTGAATCATTCGACGCATTACTGGTTAGATCGAGTATTACAAATTATTTAGTTGCAAAAGAAGCATCAAATTATGTTGAACAAATTTTTTCAGGTGAGGGGGGAGACGAACTTTTTGCTGGTTATCAGTACTTAAAAGAATTACCTATTTCGAAACTAAATGATGAACTAATAGATATTACAAACAGACTTCATAATACTGCTTTGCAGAGAGTTGATCGTTGTGCATCGGCATTTGGTACCGTGGCTCATGTTGCTTTTTTAGATCCGGGAGTTGTTAACTTTGTCTTAAAAATTCCTCCTGAATACAAAATTTACAATGGAATAGAAAAGTGGATTCTTCGATTAGCAATGAAAGACCATTTACCAGAAAAAATATTTAATCGGACAAAAGCTAAATTCTGGGAAGGTGCAGGTGTTGCTGAATTACTTGCTGATTACGCTGATAAAAAGATTACTGATTATGATTTTAATAAGGAACGAGTACTAAAAAATGGTTGGGTCCTTAATTCAAAAGAAGAGTTAATGTATTATAGAATATTTCGAGAGCATTTTGGTGAATTGGAAAATCTTGACTGGATGGGAAGAAGTAAACTTAATTGATAAAAGTAAAGATACCTTCTGGTATTTTTTTATTATTTTTTGATTGCAAATACATTCATATTCTGCCCAGTAAAAATCAATGTTGCAGGTTTTCGAATTAACTCTTTTAAGCGTGAATGTTTTACATTTTGAGTAAAATGTTTAACGGTTAATGAGTTTTTTCTTATCAATCTTAATGGATTTAAAAAAGATTTTTGAATAATAATTTTTCCAAAACCTTCTTTCTTTAAAAGATTTTTAATTGATTTAGGTGAGTAGTGAAAAAAATGATAAGGCAAACTCCAGCCGTTCCATTTCTCTTTATGAATAAAACGATCGAGACTCATAACATTTGGAAGTGAAAGCCAGAGAATTCCATTATTATTCAATAATTTTTTTACTTTTTGAAGTACTTGAACTGGGTCAGGCAAATGTTCAAATGAATGATAAAAACAAATCAGGTCATATTTTTTATCTGTTTGAAAATCGATCAGGCTTCCATTAAAAAGTTCTATTCCAAATTTTTCTCTTGCAATTCGAACGCTATATTTTGAGATTTCAACTCCATCTGCATTTAATCCTAATTCATTGAATGCTTTTACAAACAAGCCAAAGCCTGCACCTACATCTAAAATCGATTTTATCTTTCCAAAATAATCATGGATGAATTTTAAATAATATTCAGCGGTTGACTTGATGGCTTCAAAATCTATTTCATCCTCATATAAATAGTTTTCGAAATAATCTTCATTATAAAGATTTTGTTTGGAAAAAATTTCATCAATGTTTTGCAAGAAAATTACTTTACAATCTTTACACCTAAATAAAATATAGCCATTTACAATTGTGTATCGGTAAACTCTTGAAGAGTTACAAATTTTACAGATCATCAGAAAAATTATTAACCTTTTTTGATTTATAAATCAATATTAAACTGAATAATCACAAATCTCTTTTCCCCTGAACAAATTCTTCAGCAATTCTTACATCATGTGGACTTCCAATGAAAAGAGGCGTCTTTTGATGGAGTTCTTTTGGCTCAATATCAAGAATTCTTTGATAGCCATCAGATGCTTTTCCACCAGCCTGTTCAACTATGAATGCGAGTGGATTACATTCATACATTAATCTTAACTTACCATTTGGATTCTTTTTATCACCTGGATACATAAATATTCCACCATATAAAAGATTACGGTGAAAATCAGCAACTAGCGAACCAACATATCTTGCCGAATATGGTCTACCAGTTTCTTTATCATTTTGTTGTAAATATTTGATATATTTTTTCAAGCCATCATCCCAGTAGATATAGTTTCCTTCATTTACAGAATAAATTTTTCCTTTTGTTGGTATTCTAATGTTATCGTGACTGAGTAAAAATTCACCAACTGCTGGATCAAGAGTGAAACCATATACACCATTTCCAGTTGTATAAACTAACATTGTACTAGAACCATAAATTACATAACCTGCAGCAACCTGTTCAGAACCTTTTTGCAGGCAATCCTCAAGTGTTCCTGGTCCATCGTCTTTCGATTTTCTTCTGTAAATTGAAAATATGGTTCCAATGCTAATATTTACATCAATGTTCGATGAACCGTCAAGTGGGTCAAACAATAAAACATACTTGCCAATTTTATTTCCTTTAGGAAGATGAATAATATTCTCTTCTTCTTCAGAAGCCATTACACAGAGATGTCCACCATGGCTCATTGCACTTATCAGCATATTATGAGCATATTCGTCAAGTTTTTTCACTTCCTCACCATGAACATTTTTTTCACCTGTAAAACCTAAAATATCGACCAAGCCAGCTTTGTTGACCTCAAGTGAGATAATCTTTGCTGCTAAAGCAAGGTCAGAGAGTAAATCGGAGAGTTCACCAGTTGCTTCTGGGTATTTTCTTTCATTTTCAACAATGTGTCTTTCAAGGGTTAAGAAACGTTTTGGTATATTCATATTATTTCTCCTTTTAGTTGATTTTTGATTTGAGTTGAGAGGATTTTGTCATTAATGTCAGGCTGAGCAAGCTTGTCCTGAGCATGTCGAAGAGATCGAAGCCTGACGAGAAAAATCCATTAATCAAAGAAGTTGGATAGATTTTTTCATGCTTCAATGAACTTTGCCTGATGGAAAAGAAGAAAGATAAGTTTATAATAGGATTTATAAAATGAGTTAATTTCTGAATGAAGACTTTGACCCTCCATATAAATTTTGTACCCCCGAGAGGATTCGAACCTCCGACACGCGGTTTAGGAAACCGCTGCTCTATCCTACTGAGCTACGGGGGCAATTTTTCAAAAATTTCGATGGCAATTTAAAAAATTCAATTCTCACTAAAAATTAATTCTGGAAATTGAAACTTAAACAATACTTAGCTTTGTTTTAGGTGCAAAATAAATTGGAAAGGAATATGAATAGATTACTCTTACTAATATTAATAATTTTAATTTCAACTTTTAATAGTTATTCACAATCTCAAACTGGTGAAATTAAAGGAAAAGTTGTAGAAGCTAACAACAAATTGCCAATCCCATTTGCTAATGTATTGATTGTTGGAACAACCTTAGGTGCCTCAACGGATTTAAATGGTAATTTTACAATTAAAAATGTCCCCATTGGAATTTATCAACTTAGAGCTTCAGTTATTGGTTACACTACTAAAGTTATAAACGATGTAATGGTAAAACCGAATAAAATTACTCAAGTTGACTTTGAGTTAATTCCACAGGTAATTGAATTTGAAGATGTTGTTGTTCAAGCAGATTATTTTGATAAAAATTATCTTGAACCTGTAAGTGCAAGAAAATTTTCTCAGGAAGAATTAAGACGAAGTCCTGGTGGATTTGAGGATGTTATACGTTCAATCTCAGTATTGCCTGGAGTTGCTCAAGTAGATGCGGGTCGAAATGATTTAATTGTTCGTGGTGGTGCTCCGTCTGAAAATTTATATGTTGTTGATGGTTATGAAATTCCAAATATAAATCACTTTGGAACTCAGGGTTCAACTGGTGGACCAATAAGTTTTATTAATCTTGATTTCGTTAAAGATGTGAAATTTTCTACAGGAGGATTTCCTGTTCTTTACGGCGATAAAGTTTCTTCAACATTAACAATAAATCTCCGGGAAGGTAATAATCAGAAGTTTGGTGGAAAAGGAACTTTATCAGCGACACTTTTTGGACTTGACCTTGAAGGACCAGTATTTGGAAATAATTCGTCTTTTATTTTTTCGGCACGAAGAAGTTATCTCGATTTTATTTTCAAAGCGGCAGGATTTTCATTTGTCCCTGAGTACTATGATGTCTTTTCAAAATTCGATTATAAAATTGACAACATCAATTCAGTAAGCTTTCTCTTTATTAGTGCATTCGATAATGTTAAGTTTTTTAATGATAGTCAGGAAAAAAGAACTAACAACGCTCGAATTTTAGGAAGTGACCAGCTACAATATATCTCTGGATTGACTTACAAAAGAGTCTTTGAAGATGGGTTTATGAATTTGAGATTTTATAGAAACTTTACTGATTATAATACCAGGCAGAGTGATTCTCTTCTAAATCCAATTTTCAAAAATATTTCGAGAGAAGAAGACAATAACCTTCAACTGGATGTTGTGCACAAGTTCTTTAAAAATTTTGAAATGAACTTTGGTACTTCACTTAAGTTTATTGAGTTTGATGCAGAAATATTTTTCCCAAGATTTGTCACAAGTTTTCGAGATACACTACCCGATTTGAATTTCAATCGCAGTAAGAATTTTTTCAAAGGTTCATCATACATAAATTTCAATTATAGACCATTCAGTAAACTAGTTTCAAATTTTGGATTGCGTTACGATTATTTCAATGCAATAAATTCAAAATCTTATTTTAGTCCAAGGTTTTCACTCTCTTATCTTGTAAGTAATAAATTCACTCTAAATTTAAGTGCTGGAATTTATAAACAATTTCCTTCATTAATCTGGCTAATTGCTCACGATCAAAATCGAAACTTAAAAGCAATTGATGTAAAGCAATACATTTTGGGATTTGATTATTTAATAAGAGAAGATACGGAAATAAAAATTGAAGGATTTTTAAAGAATTACACTAATTATCCTGCAAGTTTAATTCGACCTTATCTTGTCTTAGCAAATACTGGTGCTGGATTTTCTGGAAGTGATGATAATTTTAATTCCTTTGGATTAGATCCATTGGTAAGTGCAGGAAGTGGTCTTGCTCGTGGTGTTGAATTATCTATTCAAAAGAAAATGTCTGAGATACCTGTTTATGGAATTTTTAGTTTGACTTATTCAAAATCTGATTTCAAAGCTCTCGATGGAATATCTCGAAGTAGTAGTTATGATCAAAACTGGTTAATCAATCTTAGCGGTGGATATAGATTTAATATGTATTGGGAAATAAGTACAAAATTCCGTTTCGCTTCAGGAAGACCCTATACTCCATTTGATGATAATGGATTACAATATGTAGCAGATAAAAATTCGAGAAGACTTAAATCTATTCATAGCCTTGATGTTAGAGTAGATAGAAGATGGATTTTCAAGAACTGGACTTTAATAACTTATATTGATATCCAGAACATTTACAATCGCCGTAATTTGAGTGGAATTAGATGGGATCCAGTCAAACGAACAGTTGATGAGACATCATCAATTGGCATTTTGCCTTCAATTGGTATTTCTGCAGAATTCTAATTTTTCATAACTTTGATTAATCACTGATTGAATATGAATAAATCGGTTATTATTGTTGGTTCAGGACTTGGGGGGCTTTCTACAGCTTTAAGGTTATCTCATCATGGGTTTAAAGTTACAGTTATTGAAAAGTATCATCAGCCTGGTGGAAGGCTTAATCAATTAAAATTAGATGGATTTACTTTTGATATTGGTCCATCATTTATGAGCATGACTTATGAACTTGATGAACTTTTCAACTACATAAATGAAAAGAATCCACTTCAACTTGAACCTTTAGATCCACTTTATAATGTTTTTTTTGAAGGAAGGAAAAAGCCTTTCAGATTATGGAAAGATTTGAACAAACTTCAAGAAGAATTTTCTGGAATAGAAGACGATATCCCGAAGAAGGTTGACAAGTTTTTGAATAAAGCAGGTGAATTTTTTCATGATACAATTGAAAAAGTCGTTAAACGAAATTTTGACAATACAATTGATTATATATTTCAACTTTCAAAAGTTCCTAAAAAACACATCCCTTATTTGATTAAATCTGTTTGGAGCGAAGTTTCCAGAACTTTTGAAAGTAATGAGCTTAGAGTAATATTTTCCCTGGTTGCCTTCTTTCTTGGTTCAACACCATTTAGAACTCCAGCAATTTACACACTTCTTAACTACACAGAGATGCGACATAATGGTTACTGGAAAATTTCTGGTGGAATGTATCGACTTGTTGAAGTGATAGTGGATATTTTGAAAAGGCGAGGTGTTAATTTCGTTTATAATTCAGAGATCGTTGATTACACTGCTTCAAATAAAAAGATAACTAACCTGATTGACCAGAATGGTAATAAATATGAAGCGGATGTTTTCGTCATAAATTCTGATGCTGCATTTTTTAGAGGAAAAGTCTTGAGACGAAAAAAATTCTCAGAAGCGAAACTCGACCGAATGGATTGGACAATGGCTCCTTTTACGGTTTATTTAGGTGTTAAAGGAAAAATAGAAAATCTGGCTCATCACAATTATTTTTTAGGAAATAATTTCAAAGGTTACGCAAGTAAAATCTTTACTTCATCAATTAGTCCTCAAAAACCTTATTACTATGTCAATGTTTTAAGCAAATCTGAACCACAATCAGCTCCACCTGATTGTGAAAATATTTTTATTTTATGTCCCGTTCCGGATTTGAGATTTAAACCAGATTGGTCTGATAGTGAAGAACTGGCTGATAACATAATTTCTGACTTATCAAATCGTATTGATTATGATTTGAAATCAAACATCATTGTTAAGAAAATTTTTAATCCAGTTGATTGGCAAAATGCATTTAATCTTTATAAAGGCTCTGGACTCGGTTTAGCTCACGGAATAAATCAAGTTGGTGCTTTCAGACCTCAAAATAAAGATGAAGAATTTAATAATCTCTACTATGTCGGGGCATCAACAATACCTGGAACTGGTTTGCCTATGGTTATAATTAGCTCAAAACTTGTAACGGAAAGGATATTGAATGATAGAACTTTACAATAAAGTTTGCTTTGAAGTCAGTAAGTTGGTTACGCATCGTTATTCAACATCCTTTAGTCTTGGGATTTTAGCTTTGAACAAAAAATATCGTGATCCTATTTACTCAATTTATGGACTTGTAAGAGTTGCTGATGAGATTGTTGATACATTTCACGATGTGGAAAAGAAAGAATTATTGGACAAACTGAAATTCGATACATACAAGGCAGTTGAAAGTAAATTATCTTCAAATCCAATTTTGCACTCTTTTCAATTGACTGTAAATAAGTATCAAATTCCACAAGAATTAATCGAAGCATTTTTCAAGTCTATGGAGATGGATATTTATCAGGGCAACTACACAAGGGAAGATTATGACAAATATGTTTATGGTTCAGCAGAAGTTGTTGGATTGATGTGTTTGAAAATTTTTGTTGATGGTGATGAAGAGAAATATCAAGAATTATTCTCTCAAGCTCGTGCATTGGGTTCAGCTTTCCAGAAAGTTAATTTTTTAAGAGATCTGGGAAGTGATGTAAATGAAAGAAATCGAATTTATCTTCCAGAAGTTTTCGATACGAAAGAAATTACGGAAGAGCAGAAACAGAAACTTGTCAGAGAAACCGAAGAAGAATTTAAACTTGCTTTAGATGGAATTAAAAAACTTCCAGCACCTGTAAAAACTGGAGTTTATTCAGCTTATCTGTATTACATAGCATTGTTAAGAAAAATAAAAAAAACATCTATTCAGGTTTTACTGAATAAAAGAGTTAGAGTTAACAATTTTCATAAATTGCTTTTGCTTCTCAAGGCGTACGTACAAACTCGTATACTTAAAGTTATATGAAGAATTTATTGCTTTTATTCTTTGTCTTACATAAAATTTTGTTTGCTTTTGAAACTGGCCGAAAAGATGAGATCAGGAGATTATTTTATTTTTCAGTTGAGTCGATTGATTCTTTGAAGAAATTTGAAAATCAACTAAAAAGTTTTAATCAAAAATTTGATGAAAGCTTTTCTCTTGCTTATCGTGGTGCTTATTTAACTCTTGTTGCCAAACATTCAATTAATCCTTATACAAAATATTTTAAGTTGAAAGAAGGTCTTGAGTTATTGGATCAATCAATCAAATTAAAGCCAAGTAATCTGGAATATCGCTTTATTCGTCTTTCTGTTTTAAATTATGTCCCTTCTTTTTTAGGGTTTGATGATAAATTTTTTGAAGATTATAGAAAAACAATCGAGCTTTTAAAAAAGAAAGATTTCACACAAATTGACAGGCAAAAACAAAAAGGCATTATTGAATTTTTAATGAGAAGTAAAAAATTGAATGCTTCCCAGAAAGCTGAAGTTAAAATACTTTATAAAGAATTTGAATGAAAACATACTTTATAATTTTACTTTCAAGTTTTATCATACCATTTATCTTTTCATTTGAAAAACAAATTTTCTTTATTAAGAATTACAAAAGTGTTTTGAAATCAATATTAGTTGTTGCTATCCCTTACTTGATATGGGATGAAATTTTTGCTTTCAATAAAATTTGGGGATTTTCTTCTGAAAGAACTGTGGGCTTAAAAATTTTTAATCTACCAATTGAAGAAATATTATTCTTTGTTATAGTTCCGTACGCTCTGATTTTTATTTATGAAGTGATTAACTTCTATTTAAGAGATAAAACACTGCAAATAGATAAAAGAATTTATCTTGCTTCTGCGATTGTGTTTATTATTTTTTCAATTTTATTTCACTCGAAAACTTATACATTCACTCAATTTATATTGACCGCTTTATTCTTTATTTCAGCTTTTTATTTGAAATGGAAAATCCTTGAGACAAAAAATTTCTGGATACTGATTTTTATATCATACATTCCTTTCTTTGTTGTAAACTATTTTTTGACTTCATTCCCAGTTGTCTGGTATAATCAGAATGAAATAATAGGTTTTAGAGTTATCACAATTCCTGTTGAAGATTTCTTTTATCATTTTACTTTGACCTCTTTTTATCTGCTTGCATATAATTACTTCAAACAAAAGAGATGAAGAAAAAAGTCGCTATAATTGGTTCTGGTTTCGGAGGCATTTCAGCATCGATTTATTTGGCTTTGAATGGATTTAAAGTAACTGTATTTGAAAAAAATCCTGAGTTGGGCGGAAAAGCAAGCGAAATATTCTCAAATGGATTTAGATTTGATACAGGACCAACTCTTGTCACAATGCCATTCGTTATTAAAGATTTGTTTTCAAAAGCTGGAAAAAATTTTCATGAAATTATATCCTTAAAAAAGAAAGATATTGTTTGTAGATATTTTTATCCCGATGGTTCAATATTTAACGAATATGCTGATAAAGAAAAGTTACTTTATGAATTTGAGAATTTTACTGGAGAGACTAAAAGCAAACTGATTGATTACTTTAATTACTCAAAAAGAATCTACGATTTGACGGCTGAACTTTTTTTGTACAGCCCATTTCTGTATTTCAAAAATTTTTTCAATCCGAAAGCTTTTAAGACATTGGTCAATCTTCACAAGATAGATCCATTTAGAACGATTCATAATGCTAATTCTTCATTTTTCAAGTCATCCAAAATCGTTCAGCTCTTTGATAGATATGCAACTTACAATGGTTCAAATCCATACAAAGCACCAGCTACACTGAACATAATACCTTATGTTGAATTTGAGTTAGGTGGTTACTACTCAGAAGGAGGAATTTATCGAATTGTCGAAAAGTTAACTGAGTTAGCGAAAGAAGTTGGAGTTAAGATTTTTACAAATTCAAATGTTGAGAAAATTATTGTTGATAGAAGAAAAATAAAAGGTTTGAAAGTCAATGGATTGGAGACGACTTTTGATGTTGTGATTTCGAATGCAGATGTGTTTTATACTTACCAAAACTTAATTGGTGAAACAAGCTCAAAAGAACCAAAAAGATACATAAATCAAGAACTCTCAACCTCGGCTATAGTTTTTTATTTTGGTGTTGAAGGAAATTCAAATAATCTTGAGATGGATAATATTTTATTTTCAGAAAATTATGAAAGAGAATTTCATCAACTTTTTGAAGAAAAAATTATTCCTGATGATCCAACCATACACATACATATTTCATCAAAGAAAAACAAAAAGGATGCACCAGCTGGTTATGAAAACTGGTATGTGATGATCAATGCACCTTCGGTAAAAAATCTTGAAGTTAATATTGACGATATTAGGAAAATTATTCTGAATAAAATTAAGAGAATGATTGGGATTGATTTAGAAAACAGAATCGTATTTGAAGCTTATCATACTCCTGAGATATTAGAACAAAGAACTTCTGGTTTGTTTGGTAGCTTGTATGGTCCTTCTTCAAACAATCGTTATTCAGCATTTTTAAGACAGAAGAACAAATCAAGCATATTTGAGGGATTATATTTTTGCGGTGGAACAGTTCATCCAGGAGGCGGAATCCCGCTTACGATTTTATCTGGTAAAATTACAACAGAATTAATTCAGCGATATGAAAAATGATTGAAGCAAAGCATAATAAAATTCTGAGAGCTTTGTTTAATTTTTACATCGATGGCCAGCTAAAAAAACATTTTAATAAATTTTATTTAACAGGTAAGTTACCAGAAAAATTAAGTGATAAATCATTGCTTGTTTTACCAAATCATTTTTCCTGGTGGGATGGTTTCTTTGTCGATTTGATTTATCGAAAATTTTTTAGTGACCAAACAATTTATATGATGGTTCTTGAGCAAACGGTGAAAAATTATTGGTTCTTCAATCACATAGGTGCTTTTTCAATTAATCTAAGTTCACCAAAAGATATTTTAAAATCGTTTGAATATGCAAAAAAATTATTGAGCAAGAAGAAAAACTTTGTAGTGATTTTTCCACAGGGTGAATTAAAACCTTACTCAATGTATGTTGAAATCAAGTCAGGTGTTTTTGAGTTAATCTTAAAAGATAAACTGGATTTTGAATTAATTTTTTTGGCAATAAAAATTCAATATGAAAATGAAAAAAAACCGAATGTTTACTTCAGGATAAGCGAGATTAAAAGTTCAAATGAATATGCTGGCAATTCCGAAAAGTTAAAAAATGATTTTCTCGCAAATTTATTTTCACTTGAAAATGATATATCAAACACACAAAAATTTGAAATCAAAATCTGATGATTGAAATTTTATTTGTTGTGATTTTAATTCCGCAGGTTATTTTCACTTTGATAGTAGCTTATAATTTTTTATCGGGAATTAATTTAAAAGAAACTTCAAATACTGTTTCACTGACCGAAAAAATTTCAATTTTAATTCCATTTAGAAATGAAGAGAAGAATGTAACAGATTGTCTCGAAAGTATTCTAAGTCAAGACCTTGATAATTATGAGATAATTTGTTTGAATGATAATTCGGAAGATAGAACGGGGGAAATACTTTTTGAATTTTCACAAAAGTATCCTTTGATAAAAGTTATTGAAGGAAAATCTTTACCAGAAAGTTGGATTGGAAAAAATTGGGCTTGTTATCAACTGGCAGAGAATTCAAGTGGTGATTATTTAGTTTTTCTTGATGCCGATGTAAGATTGAAAAGAAATGCAATTAGTTCAGCATTATCTAAATTGAAAGAATTAGATGTTTCTATGCTATCAGTATTTCCCACTCAGCTAATGAAAAATCTCTCGGAATTTTTGATTGTACCTTCAATGAACTGGCTGCTTTTAACATTTCTTCCTTTGAAGTTTGTTTATAAATTTTCTCATCCATCTTTTGTCGCTGCAAATGGGCAGTTCATTGTATTTGAAAGGAATGCTTATTTTTCAATTGGCGGACATCAAAGCGTTAAAAATAAATTCGTTGAAGATATGGAACTTGCTCGGTTATTCAAGAAAAATGGTTATCGTATAGTCACTCTGCTCGGTGGTGATTTAATTTTTGCCAGAATGTATGCGAGTTTCAAAAACGCAATTAATGGATTTTCAAAAAATTTCTTTCCAGGATTTAATACTTCTTATTTCAAATTTTCTCTTTTTATTGTTTTAATTTTTTTTAATTATGTGCTTCCATTTGCGTTTGTTTTGATTTCAATTGACTACTTATTCATAATCGGGATGATAATGTTGCAAAAGGTTCTTATATCGATAAAATCTCATCAAAATGTTCTAGTTAATTTTCTTTTGATTCCAATTCAACTGATTTTTGTAATAATTGTTGGTTTCAGATCAATGATATTTACTTCAAAGGGTAAACTCGAATGGAAAGGCAGAAGATTAAAAACAAACAGTTAATTATGATAGGATTAGGAATATTCTATTTAGTTGGGATTTATATTCATCTTAATCCTGTTTTCTCCGATTTAATAAAATTTTTAACTCCATTGTTTTTGATGATCAGCTCAATATTGGTAATTCTTGAAGAAAAACCTTCAAGAAGATTTTTAGTTTGGCTTATCTCGAGTTACACAATTACGACAACGATTGAAGTAATTGGGGTTAAAACGGGATTAATTTTTGGTTCATATAATTATGGTGAGAATTTAGGTCTTAAGATTTTAGATGTTCCTTTAGTGATTGGATTGAACTGGGTAGTTCTGGTTTTAGCTTCAATAGGTATTGTTGAAAAGCTTAAATCTACTGCAATTGTTCGATCATTTGTTGTGGGATTGATAATGGTTTTGTTTGACTTATTGCTTGAAATTGCTGCACCGAGACTTAATTATTGGTTTTTTGAAGGTTGGCTTGTTCCAGTTCAAAATTATTTAGCCTGGTTTTTGATATCATTTGTATTGAGTTATTTTTATTTTCATTCTCAGATCTTAAGACAAAATGTAATTGCAAAATTTAATTTTCTCTTTCAATTCGTTTTCTTTTTATTGATTGTATCACTTAAATAAGAGTTAATTTATCCCTTTACATTATTATTAACCTACTTGTAACTTTATTTACTCCAAGCAAACCATTCTTTGAGATAAACAGAGTTTGATATTTAAATTCAATTCTTGTCAGCAAATTCCTTCAGTTGACTAATATTAGCCACCACTACTTTTATAAACCTTAAAAAATTTATTAAAAATTAAGTTTTTTCTTCTGGCACTCGAGTTGACTTTATATAACCAAATGTTATTTGAAAAACTGCTAAACAATAATTAAACAAATATAAAACCAAAAAACATGGAGGTTCATATGAAACGTTTAATTCTTTCTGCAGTTCTTTTACTCTTTGTCGGTTCCACCATTTATGCACAATCAAGTGCAAGTGCAACCGCAACTGTTTTAGCTCAACTCAAAAAGGGACTTTCAATTTCACTTGTAGGTGGAAGCCTTGACTTTGGTGAAATCATTTTGAATGGAAGTCCTCAAACACCAAGCATTGATCCATCAGCGGGAGCTAACTTCAGAGTAATTGGTCATCCTAATAAAAATGTTGTAATAACATTTAACAATGTTACTCTTGATAATAACGCCTGGGTAGGCAGCAACGGAGGAACAAATGGCACAATGGTTTTCACACCATCTGTTAAACAAACAGGTTCAAGCAGCACTTATAATTCGCCAGTTGATGTAACAAGTGGAAACTCAATTCCACTGGTGAACGTCTCTGGTGATGGATATCTATATCTCTGGGTCGGTGGTTCACTTTCAATTGCCGCAAATCAACCTCATGGTGATTATACCGGAACTTTCAGCATAACAGTAGCTTATTAAAATCAAATTCCTCTCGCTCTAAGCCCCTTGTACTAAGGGGCTTTTTATTTTATGTAGCTGGAAAAAATTTAAGTATTAGTAGTTTGAACTCTAATTTTTTCAATGACCTTTTTAGTTTTATATTAGTCTTATGAAAAAACTAAACTTAGGATGTGGAAGAAAAATACTTGATGGATACATCAATTTAGATATAGTTGATTATGGTGGTAATTTAATTCATGATTTAAATTCTTTCCCTTATCCTTTCGAAGACAACACATTCGATGAAATTCTGGCAAGTCATATTTTAGAACATCTTCAGAATTTTAATAAAGTTGTAACAGAGCTATATCGAATAGCAAAGCCAGATGCAATCATAAGAGTCTACGCACCATTTTTTCTGAATACAAAATATTTTGGTGATCCAGATCACAAAATTCCGTTTTCAATAAGAACATTTGATAATTATGAGTATGTTGAAAATAGAAAATTGAAATTTTATGAGAAGTGGAAATTAAATCATCGAACTAATTATGAAACATGTGCAAAGTTTGAAATTTTAGAAAAACGCTTTAATGTTTCCAATTTTGTTCCTTTGAAATGGTTGAATCCAATTGTAAATATCGAACCAGTAATTTACGAACGATTTTTTGCAGGAATTCTTTCGCCAGAAGAAGTAATCTTTGTTCTTCGAGTTGTAAAATAAATTTGCATAAGAGTCTTCACTTTATTATAATCTTTGAGATATGAAAGTTCTTTTAATTGTCTGTGGATAGAATGTGGATAACTTTTCGTTGTGAAAAGTTTTCACAAAACATATAAAGTGATGGAAAGTTTTCCACATCAGCTAATGTTAATTTCAAAATTGTAAAGAGCTTAACTATTTGAATTGCAATAATTTACAGAAATTATCTGATGTGGATAACTTGTGGATAATTTTTAATTAAAGTAAAACTTTAGAAAAATCAACCAAGTGAAAAATAAAAGGTTTTACTATGAGTGTGGATAACTTACAAAATCAAAAAATTCAATTAATCAATGATAAAAAAAGAATTGTTTATAAAAATTCTGAAAAAGCCAAAGAAATCTGGAATAAATGTCTTGAAATAATTAAACAAAACATTAATGGATTGACTTTCAAAACCTGGTTCGAACCAATCGAACCATTAGATTTTGAAGGTGAAGAACTCACTATAAAATTACCAAATGATTTTTCCTGGGATTACATTGAGGTAAATTTTAACGCACTATTGAAAAAGGCATTACTTCATTCTATTGGTGAAAACGCAAAGCTTACTTATATTTTTGATACTGAAAGTAGTTCAGATGAAACTCCAGAACAAAGATACATTAGTTATTATAGAAGTCATCTTCTCGCAAGTAAAACCCCCAGCTCAAATGGAAATTTAAATGGTTTTAAGATCAACGATAAAAAAGAAGAAGAGGTCTTTGAAACAAATCTAAACGAAAAATTTACATTTGATAATTTTATAAAGGGGGAAGGTAATCAGCTCGCAAGAGCAGCTGCTTATGCCGTTGCAAATTCTCCTGGTGGAACATCTTTCAATCCGTTGTTTATTTATGGTGGAGTTGGGCTCGGAAAAACTCATTTAATTCAGGCTATTGGAAATTATGTTGTTCAGAATAAAAGAGCCAAAAAGGTTTTATATACTACGGCTGAAAAGTTCACAACTGAATTTGTTGAGTCAATAAAAAAAGGAAATCCAAACGAGTTCACAAGTTTTTATCGTAATGTAGATATTTTAATTATCGATGATATTCAATTCTTTTCAGGGAAAGAATCAACAACTGATACATTCTTCCATATTTTCAATAGTCTCTATCAACTTGGAAAGCAAATCGTTCTATCTTGTGATAAACCGCCCAAGAGTCTTTCTGGTCTGGATGAGAGATTGATTTCTCGTTTTCAATGGGGCCTCTCAGTCGATATTCAACCACCAGATCTTGAGACAAGAATTGCGATTTTGATCAAGAAAAGCGAAGCTTATAATCTTGATCTTGATTTGAACATTATTGAATACATTGCAACGAATATTACAAATAACATTCGTGAGCTTGAAGGGGCTTTAATTAAACTCCTTGCAAAAGCTTCACTTGAAGGGAAAGAGATTACACTTGATCTGGCAAGGGAAGTTGTTAAATCTGTTGCTACTGAAAAGAAAGCTACTTTAACCCTTGATCAAATTCAGAAAATCGTAGCGGATTATTTTGGAGTGTCTCCAGATATATTGAGGTCAAAGACAAAAAAGAAAGAATTTGTTCAGGCAAGACAAATTGCAATGTATTTCTGTAAAAAATTTACAAATGCATCACTGAAAACGATAGGATTAAATTTTGGTGGAAGAGACCATTCGACAGTTATTCATGCAATTCAAACAGTAGAGGAATCAATGAGTGACGATTCTTTTGTTGATATGTTAAGCGCAATTCAAAGAAAAATTGAATACAATTCTTAAAAATAGTTTGAAATTATAACTAAGAAAAGAGTCAGCCACAAAGGCTGACTTTTTATTTTAAATTTGAAGTGGTTGATTTACCTTACAAACGCGGTAGTCTTCACAAATTTTTTGCATCGCTAATCTAGCAGAGTTAAATGCCCAGATAATTGATCCACCTTTAGGTCCAGCCGAAAGATCACCAACCAGAAATAAACCGGGAATGTTTGTTTCAAATTTGTCTTTAATCATTGGTTGTTCACCATTGAATTCAATCCCAATTGACTTGAGAAAATATTTAGGTGTCGTTCCTCCAAGTGCATAAACTATGTAGTCAAATGTTAATGGTAGTAAATGAGATTCTTTGAAGGTTACCTCAGGTTTTCCATTTTTATCTTTGACTTCAATTATGTTCGAGCCTCTCAATATATTTAGCTTTTTCTGTTTTTCAAGAGCCAGAATGCTTTCTTTATTAATATTGTTCATTCTTGTAAAATCATATCTACGATAACTTAGAGTAACTTCATTTCCATTTTGAACAAGATACTGACAGTACTCAGCTGCAGAATCGCCACCGCCAACTACAAGTACTTTTGAATTTCTAATATCTTTTTCAGTTATATCGAAAAGTATTTTATCCTTCAATGATACAGGAAGTTTATACTCTGGTTTATTAGGTTTACTTAAAATTCCAATAGCGACAACAACGATTTTCGAATTGTATTCGCCTTTGTTAGTAAAAACTGTAAATGTTTCATCTTCGTTTTTATTAATCTTAAAAACAGTTTCATTATAATTTACTTTTAGATTGTTTTCGATAATTGCCTTGTCCAGGTATGAAATTGTTTCTTCCTTAGAAGAATCAGAGATGCACATCACACCAAGGCATTTTGCTTCCATGCCTTTATAATTTGCTGTGACTAATTTAGAATCAGGATAAAATTTTTTTATTGTAAAAGAATGTTCTTCTGCTTTTTCCAGGATCAAAATTTTATCAAAGGGAACTCCTGCATGTTTTGCCTCAACGGCCATACTTATTCCAGCGGGACCAGCACCTATGATGATTATATCGTATAGCATATGCAATCTCCAAAAAATCAATTCTTTTGAAATAAATTCGATAGATATTCTTTGATAGTTTTAGAATGAAGTGATTTAAGTAATAAATATTTATTGATTTAAGATTTATGTCGCAATAAATATTTCTTTCATAAAATTAGATGAGTTTTTGCAGTAGTTGGTTTCTTTAGTTCAGAATAACATACCAGAGATCAGATAAAACATTTTAATGCGGTTATGTTTTTCCTAAAAGATGATTAAAAGAATCGTTTCTGATACTTTTATTCTCCCTTCGACAAAAAACAACGAACTTTATCTTGAAATAATTGAATCAAAATTCCATGTGAATGAGATAAAATTTTGTCTGGTGGAAGTATTAAGGCTTAAGTTGCTTCCCGATTTGTGAATATTTGGAACTATGTAACCAATCAAACTTCCAACAATTGCACCAGCCAGAATATCAGATGGGAAATGTTTACCTGAAAAGTATCTTAAAAGTCCAGTGGTCGTTGCCAGAGATAATGAACTAATCCAGACTAATTTTTTTGTATTATCATCAGAACTTAATTCAGAGAAAACTGTTGAGAAGAAAATTGCAGATGCAAATGATACTGAGGTATGCCCCGAGAAAAATGATTTTTTCGTATCTAAATCGAGTTTTTCTGATAACTCAACTGAATTGTTATAAGCGTAAGGTCGAAATCTTTGAAAAATGTTTTTTGTGAGGTTGGTTATGCCATAAGTCAATGTAATTGTCTCGAGATACATTAATCCAATGTTTTTTAAATCGCTTTTTGCTTCATCTATGAAAATAAAAGCAACTGGCATAGACACACTGGCAATCATACCTAAATCGCTTAAAAGACTTATCTCTTTCGAATAAAAATTAACCGCTGACCTATCCAGATAATTAATGTCGTTTTTATTCAGTGAAAAAATTTCTTCGGGAGTAATTGAAATTTTCTTTTCAATTAAATGAGAACCGAGGATTAAAGTAGATGAAAGACCAAAAATTGAAAATTCTTTTTCTGCTGATAACCGAAACTTTTCCTGAGCCAAAACTGAATTTGTACCAAACATCAGGTTGATGATTAAAAGAGTTAGAATGATTTTGGTGTGCTTCATCTTTGTGCTCTTCAATTTTTTCAAAGTTAATTAAAATTAGAATCAACTTTATTTATGTTTTTAGATTTGATTATCGGGAAGCAATTCTCTGTGATAAAATTTAAGAAATCGATATTTTGAATTTAGAAAATTTATTTTGTGGAGGTTACAATGTCAGTAAATGAGATTGTTACGAGCGAAATTCGAGATAAAATTTGCACAATAAGCTTTTTCAATCCAAAGGGGAATTCTCTTTCAACCTTACATTTGCTTAGATTGACTAAAGAATTTAATGATGTAAGTTATAACGAGAATGTTAATTTAGTCATTTTAAAGAGCGGTGGTGATGGAGCATTTTGTGGAGGGGCATCAATTGATGAGCTTGTCAAGTTTGATCGATTTGAAAAAGCTAAAGAGTTCTTTTTTGCATTTGGAAAATTACTTCTGACAATGATAAGATGTCAAAAGCCAATTGTTGCAAGGGTTCACGGGAAAATAGTTGGTGGTGGAATTGGACTTGTTAGTGCCTGTGATTATGCAATTGCAAAGAAGGATGCTTCGTTAAGATTGAGCGAACTTACTATTGGGATTGGTCCTTTTGTTATCAGTCCATTTGTCATAAGAAAAATTGGAATCAGCGCATTTACTCATTTAAGTCTGGATACGCAATGGCGTGATGCTGAGTGGGGTAAAAATTTTGGCTTGTATGCGAAGGTTGTTGATACAAACGAAGAACTTGACCAGGAGATTAATAAAATAGCTGAAGATCTCTCAAGGTTCAGTGTGAATTCCATGATAAAATTAAAAGAAATTTTCTGGGAAAAGACAGAAAACTGGGATCAGTTGATTGATGAGAGAGCTGAAATTAGTGCTCGATTAATTCTTTCAGAAATTGCAAGTGGAAGGTTACAAAAGATAATAGGCAATCAATAATTAATAAATTGTTTATAAAATGAAAAAAACATGTTTTTATCTGCTGTTATGTTGGATTTTATTTTTTTCAAGTTGTTCTAAAAAATATGAAACATTGCCTGAAGAAGTGAATCAATTAATGCTTGTAAAAACTATTTCGGGCCAGGAAGCAAAAGATATTATAAACAAACTTCATTTTCAGCCTGTGACAGAAAATGAGAATTTAATCGGTCATTATGAGAATGAATCTGGCAGTGCAATTGTTTATGTGACGATTTACAAGAGTAAGGAAGAAGCTAAAAAAGATTTTGATAGAATGACGAGGAAAATTTCTCCTGAAAATTCTGTTTTCATTTATCCACAATTTTTTGATTATCAGGGAAATAGTATTTACAAATGTTTTGGAATGGGAATGACGCATTATGTTTTTGCTTCGAATGAAAAGTTATACTGGATTTCCGTCGATACCCATCTCGCAAAAAATTTTTTTGAAAAATTTTATAATCTTATTTACTGAACTAATTATAAAATCATTTTTCGATTTTCGGATTTATGGACAAAATGTTTTTTGTTGCAATTACAAGGGCAGCTATTTTTTTACCTTCTTTATTTTTGATTGAATATTATTTTTTCAGATATCTTCATAAAGCATTTCTTGAATTAAATATTTTTAAGACCAAACAAAAACTAGTAAGACTGTTTTTATTTATATTGATTTATATAAATCTCTTTCCTGTTTTTCAAACTATCGTTAGTGTCCATTCGGTGATTTATCCAGAAACAGATTTTGAAATTCCAAAGTCGTTTATCATCGATTATTTATTTCGAATTCCGTCATGGTATGCAATTTTGATAATGGTGCAGATAATCCTGTTTTTTGCATCTGTTCATCTGATTTTTGTTTTTCTAAAAAAGATCAAGCTTTCATTTTATCAGCGAATTAAAATTTATCTAATGAGATATTTTGTTTTACTTTTGATTATTTTCATTCCTTATGTTTTGCTGAGGTCATATTATGATTATAAAAATGTAAAAGTAGAAGAAAGAATTTACTATTTGAATTCACAAAAGAAAGATCTTGAAGGTTTAAAGATCGCCTTTATATCCGATATTCAAATTGATAGATTTAATAAAGAGGATAGAGTTCAAAATTATATAAACAAAGTCAACGAGCTTAATGCAGATATTGTCCTTGCTGGAGGGGATTTTATATCTGGAGATAGTAACTATATCCCGGTTGTTGCTTCCATAGCTGGAAGAATAAAATCAAATTTAGGAGTTTATTCAGCAATTGGTGATCATGACTTTGCCGGTTTCAAAAAAGAATATTTTAGAAGTCTTGATTCGGTAAAGTCTGCGTTAAAAGCAAATAATGTAAAAATGATTGATAATGGTAATCTTCTTTTTTATGTGAATGAAAGTATGATCAAGATAACTTTTTTATCCAATACTTACATTAAAGCTTTTGATGAGATGATTTTTGATAGTCTTGCTCGATCAAATCCAGAAGCAGATTTGAAGATTTTAGTTGCCCATCAACCTGAAGAAAATGTTGCAAAGAAAGCAATGTCTTATGGTTATAATCTTTATTTAACAGGTCATACTCACGGTGGTCAGATTAATTTCCTTTTTCCATTCAAGCGAATTTCGCCGGTTATGTTTGAAACAAAATTTATAAGTGGAGATTTCTGGTTTGACGGAATGTTAATGATAGTCAATCGTGGACTTGGAATGTCAACAATGCCGATTAGATATCATTCAACTCCAGAAATTACATTGATAAGAATTAAAGTTGGTAAGATGGAGTAAATTTTTAACCTTTGACGGGTTTGACTGTGTGTCCTAATGAATTAAAAAATCTATTTTTAATCTGAATTTGTAAGAAAATAGAATATAAATTTTCAGAACAAGTTATATTGAAAGGTTAAAGCTAATCCTAACCGCGTTTTTTGATCACCTAATTTTTGAATTGATGTTGTTAGTCCAAAATACAGTTCATTTTCTAAATAATACAGAAATGAAGTCTGGAAAATATGATCTATAGTGAATTTTGGTTGCAGGTATTCTTTCTTCGAAACAAATCGATAATTAGCTACAAAATTTATTCTGTTACTTAATTCATAAATGAAGTCCAGATTGAGGTTTGTTGTAATTTTCTGGAAGAACATCGAATCCATTGGTGTGAAAGTTTCAAAAGAACCATTGAGTTGAAATCTCCATCCAAGAGGATAACTGTATCTTCCAGATATACTGAGATTTGGAGAACCAACTCTTGACTTATCAAATGTACTCAGAACAAATTTTGAACCGATATTAACATCATAACCGAAGTATCGATTGTTTACTTTTTCATTTATGTTAAATAAAACCTGACGCATTCTTAAAATTCCAATTGCACCGACATGATTACCAATTAATTTTCCAGAAGCTCTAATTTCATTTTCAATATCAAATAACCAGAAGTTTTCGTATGTCTCGCCATATATATTAATGTACTCTGATTGTCGATCAATAATGTTTGCAATTTTTATCATTGTTTCTTTTGGGAGATTATCTGTAATGATTTTTTCTCGCAATAAGTGTTCTTCAATTCTTACAGCTTTTGCAAGAGCTGTTGCATCAATATATCTTCCGTACCCTGCACCAAGTGTGAGATTTGAAGCAATCTGTTTGTAATAATCTTGATGTGATAAATCCAGTCCAGCGAATGCGAATAAATCTCTTTCATCCCAAACGTATTTTCTTGCGCTGGTTGAGATTTTCACAGAGTGCTGATATTTAGCGAAATTTTTCCCGCCATTTAAATCGGCATCTAAGAACCAGGCAAAAGGAAGTGATGAATAGAATTGTCGATAGATAACTCCTGCTGCCGCAGCGTTGTTTATAACAGAATCACCAACCTGATTCCAGTTCCAGAAACCGTTCATTCTTAATAGTTTCGCACGACTGACGGGAACCTGATAATCTTCAACTTTTACATTTTGTGGAAATAATTCAGAAGAAAAAATAGATAATCCAAGCAATATAATAATGATTTTTCCATTCATGCTTAAATCCTTTCTGTTTTGAGTAATATAAAAAAGTTAATCACAAAATTATATATGCAAATGAATAATTTGATGTACAAACTTTGTTTTCAAAGTCTATGGAATCATTTTTGGTTGTAGTAAGAAACACAATAAGTTAAATGAAAGAATTCTGTTTCAAACTAAATTAAATATCCAGAGTTTTGTTAGAGTAATTCAGTTTTAGATTTGCTTATTCAAAAACTTTTAGAAGTTTCTGAAATGATGGAATAATAAAAAGCCATCCAATTTCTGGATGGCTTTTTGTTATAGATGCAATTAAATATTAATCTTCAACATTCGATAAAAATCTTGCTCGGTAAAATTCTCTATTCAATCGAGCGATGTTTGTAATTTTAATTTCTTTTGGACATTCAGCTTCGCAGGCACCAATATTTGAGCAATTTCCAAATCCAAGTTCATCCATTTTTGCAACCATTTTTTGAACACGAATCTCTCTTTCAGGCCATCCTTGAGGAAGTAGAGCAAGATGTGAAACTTTAGCACTCACGAAAAGCATAGCCGACGCATTTGGACACGCAGCGACACAGGCACCGCAACCAATACAGGCAGCTGCGTCCATTGCGAGCTCAGCGTTTTCTTTTTTAACTGGAATGGAATTCGCTTCGGGCGCACTTCCAGTATTAACAGAGATAAAACCACCAGCTTGAATGATTTTGTCGAATGCGGATCGATCAACAATTAAGTCTTTAATTATTGGAAATGCTTTTGCTCTAAATGGTTCAATATAAATTACATCACCATCTTTGAAGTGACGCATATGAAGCTGGCATGTTGTAATTCCCTGAAGTGGTCCGTGTGGTCTACCATTAATTACCATTCCACAAGTACCGCAAATTCCTTCACGGCAATCATGTTCGTAAGCAATAGGTTCTTCGCCTTTTGCTTCGAGTTCTTCATTTAAAATGTCCAGCATTTCAAGGAAAGATGCATCTGGTGAAATGTTTTTAACATGATAAGTTACGAAATCACCTTTTGCATCAGGTCCAGCCTGGCGCCAGACTTTCAATGTCAAATTTAATTTTGCGCTACTCATTACTTATAACTCCTTGTGGATGGTTTGACATATTCAAAAACAAGAGGTTCTTTGTGGAGTACCCAATCACCAACATTTTTAAATTCCCACGCCGCTACATAAGCAAAGTTTTCGTCATCTCGTTTAGCTTCACCATCTTCAGTTTGATATTCTTCTCTGAAATGACCGCCGCAAGATTCATTTCTATGAAGTGCATCAATTGCCATAAGTTCTCCGAGTTCAAGAAAGTCAGCTACTCTTCCAGCTCTTTCGAGAGTTTGGTTCAAATCCATATCACTTCCAGGGATTTTAACATTTCTCCAGAATTCTTCTCGTAATTCACGGATCATTTGAATTGCTTTTTTCAAGCCTTGTTCATTTCTGGACATACCGACGTAATCCCACATAACTTTTCCGAGTTCTCTGTGAATATCATCAACGGTTCTCTTTCCATTAATTGACATTAACTTTTTGACAAGATCTTTTTGTGCTTTTTCTTCTTTTTCAAATTCTTCGTGATCAGTTTTTACTGGAATAAATTTTTGAGATGCAAGATAATCACCAATTGTGTAAGGAAGAATAAAATATCCATCAGCTAAGCCTTGCATTAAAGCACTTGCACCGAGACGATTTGCACCATGGTCAGAAAAGTTTGCTTCCCCAATTACATAAAGTCCTGGTATTGTGCTCATTAGATTATAATCAACCCATAGACCACCCATTGTGTAGTGTGGTGCGGGATAAATCTTCATTGGAACTTCATATGGATTATCACCAGTAATCATTTCATACATCTGGAAAAGATTGCCATATCTTTCTTCAATGACTTTCTTTCCCAACCTTTTAATTGCATCTGAAAAGTCTAAGTAAACAGCCTGACCAGTTTCACCGACACCATAACCATCATCGCACATTCTTTTTGCTGCTCGTGATGCAATATCTCGTGGCGTTAAGTTTCCATACGAAGGATACATTCTTTCAAGATAATAGTCTCTTTCTTCTTCAGGAATTTGATTGGGTGGACGCTTATCACCTTTTTTCTTTGGAACCCAGACACGTCCATCATTTCTTAAGCTTTCGCTCATCAAAGTTAATTTAGATTGCTGTTCGTGATGAAGTGGAAGACTTGTTGGATGAATTTGAGTGAAGCAAGGATTTCCAAAAAACGCACCTTTTTTGTGAGCACGCCAGATTGCAGTTGCATTGCAATTCATTGCGTTGGTTGAAAGATAATAAACTCTCGAATAGCCACCAGTTGCGAGAACAACTGCGTGACCGGCAAATCTTTCGAATTCACCAGTAACCAGATTTCTCGCAACAACACCTCTTGCTTGACCATCAATCACTACAAGACCAAGCATTTCTCTTCGAGTGTAAAGTTTTATTCTTCCAAGTCCAACCTGACGACTCAATGCACTATAAGCGCCAAGCAATAATTGTTGGCCAGTTTGACCTCTTGCATAAAAAGTTCTAGACAATTGAGCTCCACCAAATGAACGATTATCCAAAAGTCCTCCATATTCTCTTGCAAAAGGAACACCTTGAGCCACACATTGATCAATAATATTATTGCTAACTTCTGCTAAGCGATAAACATTAGCTTCGCGAGCTCTGTAATCTCCACCTTTAAGTGTATCATAGAATAATCTGTAAATGCTGTCATTATCGTTTGGATAATTTTTGGCAGCATTAATTCCACCTTGAGCAGCGATACTGTGAGCTCTTCTTGGTGAATCGTGGAATGTCAAAACAGTTACATTGTATCCGAGCTCAGCGAGCGATGCTGCAGCAGATGCGCCAGCTAAACCTGTGCCTACAACAATTATTTCAAATTTTCTTTTGTTTGCCGGGCTAACAAGTTTGAGATTAAATTTATGATTTGTCCATTTTTCCTGAATTGGACCAGCGGGAATTTTAGATTCTAATGCCAT
>Ga0197142_1000364_pt1 | contig 41738 bp, 26 predicted proteins | sample GBS60_MetaG_FD_148614 | JGI IMG/M metagenome (GOLD analysis project Ga0197142, IMG submission 148614) | Sediment microbial communities from Great Boiling Springs, Gerlach, Nevada, United States - GBS 60_MetaG | ecosystem: Environmental > Aquatic > Thermal springs > Hot (42-90C) > Sediment... | reverse complement strand
GACTCTTAGTCTAAACGGCATCGGCAAGTAATCTTTTAAGGTGCGGATATCTTGTTGTAAGCCATCAGCGGTGAAAGTTGCGATAGTAACAGGCTCGTCCGAAGGCGAAAATTCGGAAATCACCTGCAGGCATGCGCCGCAAGGCGGCGATATTTGATGCTCTTCCGTAACAATAATGACCGCCGATATGACAGTTTCACCTTCGGATATCGCCTTAAAAATAGCCACTCGCTCGGCACATATCGTCAAGCCATAGGAAGCATTTTCGGCGTTACAGCCCGTATAGATCATGCCCGAACCACCTAACACAGCCGCACCAACTCTAAAACCCGAATACGGCGCGTATGCATTCCGAAGTGCGTTTCGAGCGGCGGCCGTCATTGTCTTGATATTTTCGTTGTCGAGTATAGACATTTTATTCCCTACCTAAAAAGAGCAGGCTGCCACGATAAAGCAAGCGTTGCCGCTAAATTCAACGTTTGAGAATGACTACGGTTACACCGGAGCCCCCCTCTTCGGGTTCTCCAAGTCGATACGAGCTTACTCCCGGATGATTCTTCAGGAAATTATGAACAGCGTTACGCATCTGACCAGTTCCCTTACCGTGAATGATTCGAACTTGCTCGACTCCAGCAGCCGTAGCATCGTCTAGGTATTTCTCTACGGCTTCTAGTCCTACCTCCACACGGAGACCTCGTAGGTGAAGTTCCGGTGAAAGAGTTCTTGCCTTTTCAAGCACAATCGATGAATAGCTCGACTCATCATGCAGTTCGTTTTTCTCCGACTCTCCACGCGGCTTTCTCAGTGCTGAAATCGGAACGCTTACACGCATGGCACCAACGAGTACTACGACTTTACCGTCTTGAGGAGGCTCTACGATCTCTCCGTCCTGATTTATTCCGGCTATGCGCACACGTGTTCCGCGGTCGAGTGTCGTTTCCTTGGGCAAATATTCTTCTCTAGTTTGCTTCTTAGCTGCCGGCTCGACCAACTGCCGCTCCAGTTGTTCAACCAGCTTTTCGGCCTTCTTCTTGAGATCCTGTGCACGTTTTGAGTCTTTTTTCTGTGCTGCAAGCTGTTCAAGTGTGCGGTCAAGTTTACGAGTATAAGTTTCAATAATGCTCTCCGCGCGTTCACGAACTTTGCTCTCGACTCGATCTCGAGCCGCTTCCAATCTAGCAAGTTGCTCTTCGTAGCGCCGTCTGAGCGCCTCCGCACTGGATGAGCTGCGCTCTGCGAGCTTTCGTTGCTCCACAGCTACCCGATGCGTCTCTTCGATACGCCTAATCAGCTCGTCCGTTGTCTCGGCGCGCCTAGCAAGGTTGGATTGAGCCGCATCAACAATTGACTTGTCCAAACCCAATCGCCCAGCGATCGCAAACGCATTGCTACTACCAGGGATGCCTATCATAAGGCGATAAGTTGGGCGCAATGTCTCTAGATCGAACTCAACACAAGCGTTCTCAATACCCTCACGCAAATATGCAAATTCTTTCAGCTCGCCGTAGTGAGTTGTGGCGACTATTCTGGCTCCGCGATTTAGTAGGTAGTCCAGTACAGCCTTTGCTAACGCAGCTCCTTCTTCAGGGTCAGTGCCAGCGCCTATCTCGTCTAGCAATACCAGCGAGTTCGGAGTAACGTTTTGTGTTATGTGGACAATGTTGCTCATGTGCGAAGAGAACGTGGACAAAGATTGCTCAATGCTTTGCTCATCGCCAATGTCAGCAAAAACCTTTTCGAAAACGGCGATATTCGTGCCTGGGTCCGCCGGAACGTGAAGTCCGGATGCGGCCATGAGTGAAAACAAGCCGATGGTCTTAAGGCTTACAGTCTTGCCCCCAGTGTTTGGACCTGTAATAAGCAGCGCCTTGAAATCTTTTCCAAGTGCGACATCTATTGGCACAACTTCGCCCTCTAGCAGAGGATGCCTAGCAGCTTTCAAGTCTATGTAGCCATCAGCGTTTAGAACGGGTTCCGTTGCGTTCTGAGCAATACTAAGCTTAGCCCGCGCTGTGATGCAGTCGATGATACCGATAATGTTAAGAGCGATCTTAATGCGCTCAGCGACGCTTCCGACCTGCGCGCTTAGGTCAGCAAGGACTTTTTCGACCTCCTCACGCTCCCTTACAACAAGCTCCTTATATCGGTTACCCAAATCAACAACAACACTTGGCTCTACGAATAGCGTTGCGCCCGATGCACTTGTATCGTGAACAATTCCCGGAATTCTCCCTCGATACTCGGCCTTAATCGGAATGCAATAGCGATCGTTGCGAATCGTAATGACCGGTTCTTGGATTGCGGTCCGATAATCGCGCGACTGTAGGAACGAATTCATTCGCTCTATTAGGCGACTGTGAGCGGCGCGGAGCTCCGATCGAACACGCGATAAAGCCGGACTGGCGGAGTCTACAACCTCGCCTGCCTGGTTGATTGCTTCAGCGATGGCGGTCTCGACACGCTCAAAGGATTCTATTTCAGCCCCCAGGCTTCCGAGTAGCGGATACTTCTCGCGGAGTTTTGACAAGAACTGCGAAAGTCTTCGAGCTGAAGCGAGTGTGCCTTGGATTGCTAACAACTCAACCGGATTAAGAATAGCTCCTAGCGCGGCACGTTCCACCTGTTGGCGAATATCCTCGATGCCACCAAGTGGAATGTTACCTTCGTATTGAAGTATCGAACGCGCTTCAGAAGTTTCTTTCTGTCTTTGGCGCGCTAACTCCAAATTATCGGTCGGACTAGTAAAACCGGCGACCTCTCGTCCCAAAGCGCAGGCAGTCTGGTTCTGTAGCTTTGCTACAATTTTGTCAAATTCAAGAACTTTTAGAGTGTGTTCATCCATTGCACCAATTGCAATTATACCAGAGGGTGCACAGAGGCGTCAGCAAAGAAGGCATTATGGGGCGCTAGCTATACCTGTCACTATAATTGTTGGTTCTGTAATCACGCGTTCTCCATCGGAAGTAGCGAGAGTACCAGTAATCGTGACCAAATCGCCAATAGCTGCACTTGTTGAACTTGTTCCGACATCTACTCGTATTCCCGCAGTTCTATTTGGTTCTTGTATGTACAATGTCGATCCAAGTTCCGTCGTTCCGGCGCTTACGACTTTACCCGTCAAAGTAACTGAAGTGCCGTCAGGTAAGTTCTTTGCGTTTGAGATCGAAGTTCGAAGCAGCGTAACTCCTACTTGGCTTTGGCTAGTTCCGCCTACACCTGTCACCGTTAAACGAAGCGTATAGTCGTTGGAATCAAGCGCTTGAGTGTCCCAAACGCCAATAACACCTTGAATTATTGGCGTGGTCTGTGGAGGAGCGATGGTAACCCAACTTGAAGGAGAGTTCCCCACACCGTATTCCAATACATATTGTTGAAATCCCTCTCCTGCCGCAGTGCCTAAAATCGTAACTGGTCCGTCCAAAAGTGTACCATTTTGAGGGGAACTGATTTCGGCTGTTGGCGGCGGCGTGCCAATTTCTCCAGAAACCACTAATGCGTATTTTTGCGGGCCGAACGGCACGTTGAATCCGCTTACCCGAACTTCATAGTATCCAATCATTGGTGTAGGCAAATCTACGCCTTCCACGTTATTAAGTCTATCCACAGTTCCGTTACCACGAATCTGTGAGCCTGAGGGCAATGTCACAACAAGGTCGAGATCGTTTACCAGCGTCGTAGCCGCATAAGTTGCGGCGGGATAGTCCGTCCACACAAGGGTTACGCGAAGCGGGCTATTGCTACCTGTAACATAATATGTATAGGTTACGGATTCACCGGTGCCAATGCCAGTGGTTGTATCCACAAACTCGAAAGTTCTGTTATTGGTCGGCGTTAACAAGTAGGCGGGATTCACAAGACCCCATCCTTCAACATTATTGGGCCTTGGCGATGGAATTTCTTGTTGCGGACCTGTGCCATATTGGCCAGGATACAAATCGGTTGCGCTGTTTATTAGCGTTGCTTTAATCAGAGCTGCGCTGGGATTGTGACCACGTATAGTGCGATAGTAGCTCCTAACCAGTGTTGCCGCACCAGCGACCAAAGGGGTGGCCATGCTTGTTCCGCCACCGTATACATAGTTTGAATCGTATACTCCCCACAGTACTCCCGCACCAGATGCATGAGAACGACAGGAAATTACGTTGGTGCCCGGTGCGACCAGATCGGGTTTGATGCGTCCATCGTTCGTCGGTCCTCTGCTGCTGAAGGCAGCTATACCGCTGGAATTGTTACTTACCTTGTCTCCGTTTATCGGGTTAGTGGGAAAGTTGGATGGCCAGTAGTTTCCGTACGTTCCCTGAGCCCCACCAGATAACCGATAGCTTTCGCTTGCACCCACAGTAATGCAGTTCTTCGCTGTACCTGGCGCGTCAATCGAGTCGGTGTCCACAACTCCATCCGCATTCGCGTCGTTCCCGGAATTCCCAGCAGCAAACAGAATCGTCATATCTGGATAATTCCAGGTAAAAGTATCGACGTTCCGCGAATAAGTTGTATATGAGCCATTAACCGCTGATCCCCAACTATTGGTATGTATTCGAGCGCCGTCGTTGTAAGGCGGTTGGAAGAGGTTGTTCAGGTCACTGGGCAATCCACCCAACCCGCCCGTATTGTCCAAAACCGATTGGAACACGAACTGAGCTTCCGGAGCAACGCCTGCAAATGATCCAGTGTAGTAGTGAGCAGCAGGATTGCTGCCGGATAGGATACCGTTTCCAATCACAGAACCTGCAACGTGAGTGCCGTGGCCGTTAGGGTCGTCCCACTTTTTGTTGCGTCCAAGTGCGTAGGTTTTGAGCAAGCGTCCTGCGAAATCTGCCGAGAGCGTGGAAGTATTGCCTGTATCGAGACCCGTATCGCACACGGCCACGATTTCCCCCGAGCCGTATAGTCCTAAATTGGACCAAATCTGAGGGATGTTTATCAAGCCGCGCCCAACATTGTTTGTGAGTTTGGGTTCAACATAGGGTTCAATCCAAGCTACCCCGCGCCGAGCGGCAATGATATTGATCGCCTTCGCGGGAATCGTAACGTCCAGCTTTGTTTCGTGAGGGCCCGAAGCAATCGAATGGATTGTTGCTCCGATAGCCTGTATATCTTTTCGCACCAATTCGGACTGCTCGCCAGGAAACAAGAGAACATTTACCCTTAAAGTTCCTGATGCGCCGCGCAGCAACGAGCTCACAGCAAAAGCAGGCTGATACAGACCGACCCAACGGACAAAATCGAGCTTGCGAATGCCTTTGTCTATTGCTTCGGGAGTCGCGCGCACTAGTAGCGCGTAGTCTGGGATATAGTCCAGTAGTTCTGCACCTGCCTTGCGTAGAGCACTCGTCATCGCTTGCGTTATCGGACCAGTTAGTTGAACAATAAAATAATCGGGCCGAGCGGGTTCCGGTTCTCTCGCCAGTTCTGCCGGGATGTCGGGCAGTCGTGAGCACGGGTCGAATCTGGCATAATTCAGTTTAAGTTCAGCGCTTTCCGCCGAGATTGCTAGGATAGCTATCGCGAAGAAAGCTAATGCAAGAACGATTCGAGTAAACATTTGGCCAGGCACCTCACGCAACTGCCACGTATATTCCACACAAAACGCCCGCAGCAGTAATAGCAAGTAGCTTCTAACTAGCAGTATAGCACATTAAACTTTTATGGAGATTATGAGACGAAAAAAACAGGCACTGTTCAGATCAGATAAAATGCAGTGCCTGTAAATCCTAACTCGGCTAATAAGTGAGATTATAAGTTATTCTGATTCCAAATTAAGCCACCTCAGTTCATCAGGCGTCAGCTCCAGCTCCAGCCCCTGGAACGAAATGCGCATTTCTTCGATGTTTGCGGGACCGAAAAGCGCGAAAGTTGGAAACGGCTGCGATAGAACGTAGGCCATCGCAATCACCACAGGCTCAACGCTCTTCTTCGTTGCAAGCTCCTTCGCGCGCTCTAACCTTCTGAAGTTATCCTCGCTATACCAGGAAGCCACAAGCGACTGGTCGTCCGTATAATTCGGATCGCCCTTCACGAAGAAACCACGTGCCAAGCTCGACCATGCGAATAACGGCATCTGGTTCTTTTCAAACCATGCTCTCGACTTTATATCCGACGAATGTATACATCCCTCCCATACGGGTTTGACCATCTCTGCAAGACTGAAGTTGTTGCTAACCGCACTGAACCCGCGGAGTCCTTTGGACCTTGCGTAAGCATTCGCTTCCTCAACTCGCTCAATGGACCAGTTCGATCCGCCAAATGCTTTGATGCGTCCGGCGTTTACGTGTTCGTTGAGCACATCGATGAACTCACCGACAGGTACCTCCGGGTTGTCGCGGTGCATCATGTAGAGGTCTACGTAATCCGTCTGCAGGCGCTCCAAGGTTTCAAATAGCTGTGATGTGATAAATTCAGGATAGCAATGCGGTGTATGGGCACCCTTAGCTAGTACAACCACTTTATCCCGAATACCACGATTTTTCATCCACTGACCCAATAGCTGATCCGAAAGGCCTCCGCCGTAGATATAGGCCGTGTCGAAACAGTTGCCGCCGCGCAAGAAGAACTCATCATACATTATGTGAGTGTGCGGCACGTGAAGCTGCGATCCGGTTAGCATAGCGCCCATCACCAAGCGCGAGACAGGCTTGTTGATATGCTCGACATGCCCATATTTCATTTTGGAATCCGAACGAACCGAAAGAGGTCTGCGATCTATGGTCGAATACTCAGCGCCCAGCCTTTCTTGAGGATACGTAAGTCCGATCGCCAATCTCCAAGTATCTAGAGTTCTCATGTTTCCAAGCGAGTCCTCCCAACTCATCGCTGGCGATGGCGCTTGTCGCTTTTCTATATTCGCAGCCACGGTGTCCGCTTCGAATGTATACGAACTGACCTTGCTCTCGACCAGAACGGTTTTTTGCTGTTGGCCGTTTCGCGCGACGATAATTTCGGCTCGCTCTTGACAGAACCACGGAGAGGGGACAAAAATACTGCCCTCGCTGCCGTAGATTCGGACAACATTTTCCTGTGCAAGCCTTACTCCGGTTGCCACCTGCGCGATAATATCTTTTTCGAATCTGAGTATTCCGACGGCCCATTCGTCTACGCCTGTCTCTCCAATGTGGCCGATACCTTTGACTTCCACCGGCTCGGCGAAAGGCTTATCCATCGCCGCGCCCGCGATCAAGCGGGACATCGAGATAGGATAGCAGCCAACGTCAAGAATGCCGCCGCCACCGAGTTCGGGGTTAAGTAATCTGCCTTCGGGGTTCCAAGCAGAATTGAAGCTGAAAGTTGCCTGGATCATTCGTACTTCGCCAATGATTCCACTGCGAACCAGCTCGACCAACTTCGCGGTTTGGGGATGGCAGCGATACATAAACGCTTCCATTAGAAACACGTCGTTGCGCCGAGCTGCCTCGATGACCGCCATCGCCTCAGGAAAGTTGATCGTGAGCGGCTTCTCACAGAGAATATGCTTTCCAGCCTCAGCCGCCTTCACTGCCCACTCTGCGTGCATTGGGTGTGGTGTTGCTATATAGACTGCCTGAACATCCGGATCGTCAAGAAGAGCTTGGTAGTTTCCGTAGCGGCGAGGGACGTTATATTCGTTGCCGAACTTATCAGCCGCTTCCTGTGTGCGACTGGCAACAGCCAAGAGTTCTCCGGTTTTAGAATCCGCCAGTGCTTTAGCAAAGACTCCAGCAATTCTGCCGGTGCTTATGATTCCCCATTGAAGCTTATCTGCCATTATTCTAATCCTTTCTTTCAAACGAAGTGTCGTCTGCCGACAACCGCTAAGCTGTTATGCCCAAATGATAGCAATCCCTTCCATGTTGTAAGCAGTATTCGTTGCGAATACTATTGCAATCACAGGGTTGAAGTTATACATGCGAAAGGTTATACTGAGCCTCAGATTGGAGGACCGTTAAATGGACGCAACTGTGATCGATCGTCTGGTAATTAGGAATGCATCCGAGGGAGTTCGTAAGAAAGCTGTTTGGCCGGAGGCAACGCAACCGCGGTTATGAATTCGATTTCGACTAGGAACTATAAGGATCGAGGGATGCGGGATTGACATGGATCTCGCCTACCGCCTTCTTAAGCGTTGCGGTTCTGCCGAATACTCCACTCGAAACAGCCTCCTAATCTTTGGTCGCCGACGAAATCGGTCGGCAATAATTTTCCAAGGTAGCTTATTTTTGATTGCCTCGTCGCAAGCTAAAACGGTATACTTGGATAGCTCGAGCATTTGGGTGGGAGTGGGAGTTGAAGACTATAGGATTTCTGATTTTTGCGCTAACGATACTGCTGCTTACATATTCCAATGCTGTTGGAGGAAATTCTTTGGATAGAGAAAGCTTGCTAGCCAATATGTATATTGCGAAAGATTACGAGTTTGATCGTGTGGCCAGTTTGAATCCTGCAGGTCCGGACGGCAGCGATGTGATGAAGCCCGGAGAGGTGCGAGAGATTGCCGATATCAAAGGACCAGCAATTATATCACACATTTGGTTCACGCTCTCGCGCAAGGCGGATTACGTACTTAAAGATTGCGTACTACGTATTTACTGGGATGATGAAAAAGAACCGAGCGTTGAAGTTCCGATTGGCGAGTTCTTCGGATTAGGGCACGGCCGGTATTACTCGCTCCATTCGATACCTTTCGAGGTTGGCAACGGGCGTGGATACAATTGCTTCCTGCCGATGCCTTTTGCCAAACGCTGCCGAATAACTTTCGAGAACAGTCCCGATCACGGCTTGCGCCGACTATTCTACCACATCAACTACAAGCGAGTTAAACAGCTTCCGCCAGATTCGCTCTACTTCCACGCGCAGTATCGACAAGCGAAGCCTACCAATTTCGAGGACAGTTATACAATACTCGAGGCCGAAGGGCGAGGACACTTTGTCGGTTTGTTCTATTATAATCGCCCTCGCAGCGGCTGGTGGGGCGATGGAGGTGAGCGAATTGAGGTCGACGGGCGAGTTATTCCTGCAACTGGGCAGGAGGATTACTTCTGTCAGGGTTGGAGCTTTGGCAAAGGAGAGCAAGGTCTAAGGTTTGGATCGCCACTTTACGAATCGGCTGACAAACAAGATTTGGCGGAAAACGCATTCTACCGATTCCATATCGAAGACCCTATACCGTTCAACAAGTCGTTCCGTATGACCATGCGGCACGGGATCAAAAATGAGCGAAGGGAAGACGACTATTCCACGGTTGCATTCTGGTATCAGACCGAGCCGCACAAACCCTTCCCAAAGTTGCCTCCGGCTAGGGAGCGCTATCACTCTGTGAAAGAAAAATCGTCGGAAGCCGACGGCGGCATTCCGACTGAGCAGATAGAATATTAATTCGCAAAACTTAAAACAACAAAGAGGCTGCCCGCGCAACACAAAGAATGCGAGCAGCCTCGAAAGTTTTGTTTATTTATTTTGTTTATTTATTATGTTTTAAAGCGCAGGTCTGAATGTTCTCCCGCTTATTTGCATTTCTTTGCCGTTAACGACCGCCTTTTTTCTGCCAAGAGTTGCGATTTCAAGAGACGCTTCAGGTGTAGGACAAGTAACCTCCACCTTATCCGCCAAGTAGCGAACAGATAGCTCCTTCACGGGTCTATAAGCCTTGGCAAGATAGCTATTCTTCAGCTTGATCGCGCTTCCATCTATCAGCGAGAACGAAGACACTTGCATATTCTTATCGGTCTTACCGATCAAGCGCAACAATCCGGTGCGACCTACTATACTGCACTTATTGCCAAAAGCGATTTCGCCGGGCTCGTGCGCGTAGAAAACATAGTCTTGACCAGCGTTTTTATAGAGCACAAATACTCGTCCGACTCCAGATTCCAACGCGGCGGTCTTCATGTCAGTCGGCTTTGCTCCGCGAGGGAAAGGATACATAAGCGTCACGAATTCGGCCGGCGAAGCGTTATTCTGCCAAAATGTAACGACTGGAATGTTTTCCCAAATCTTACCAGCAAGATCGAGCTTGCCGTAGCGATGCGCTATCTCAATTGCCTTAGGATTCGCTTTCGCTGAAGACGGTGTCGGTTTCATCGATTTCACAAGCACGTTCGATCCTTCCGGCTCGTTGGTGTGCACAAAGCCTTTATTGTGGTCTATGGTTACATCTGGCGGCGTGAGCCAGAAGTTTATGCCTATTCTATGTGGCTCCTGCGTTTTTGCGTAGTCGAACATCACATAATAGTCAGGGCGGACGAAGATTATAGCTCGGCGATGATCCACATTTGTATATAATTTCTCGTATGTGGCGTCTACAATGTCCATCAACGGCGTTGTATGCCAAGCGTTTACCGTAGGCCCGACGCGATTCATTTTCTGGTCATCGACCAGAAGTACGTTATGCGATTGATTGCTGGAAAGTATAGGCATAAGCGGTGAATCATATCGGGTGCGCCCCGGATCGATTATTAGAGTTCTGCCGTAGGCATACAATATGAAGCTGTTGAGGTCCCAATGGCCGTGACTACCAAAGTGGCCTGCGCGGAATAGGAGATGTCTGGCTTGGTCGAAATCTTTGCCGCCTTCGCCCCCAAAGTCGCTTCGCAGAACGTAATGCCCTGTCTTGGGAAAGCAGTAAGAGCTCGACGAAGGCCTTTCGCCCTCTTTCCCAGCGGTAGCGATCCATTGACAATCCTTTCGGCCGAACATTTTCCAAGCTTTTGTTGCTTCTCCGTTTCGCCAGCCTTCCCAACGTTTCACGTTCGGACGAAAGTCCTGGCAATCGGTGTCACCATACGAAGGGACCTGTCCGTCGGGAAGCAGCATATAGGACGTATAAACTAGCGCTCTCTCGACAACTTTGTTGATATCTTCCGGGATTGTATATCCGTATTTTTTTCCCTGATCCAAGCCTGAAAGAAGGTTCGAAAGCGAGAAACCGTGATAGTTCATAGCTGGTTCTTTGCAACCACCGTCTTCGTTAAAGAGGTCTAGCGAGTTGGAAACCAGCTTGTTGAACCCGAAGTCCATCCATTCTTTGGAACGCTTGAACTCTGGGAACCTGTGACCAAAAGCAAGCAATGCCTCTCCAACGGCGTTGGCATGGTTTCCGCCGGAAGGTTCTCGCATCGCGAATTCGGCCATTCGGCACCAATAGTTGATCCAAGCAAGGCGAACGTCATCGGTAAGTGCTTTAGACTTGAGCGCCCTTCCGAAGCCATCCCAGGCATCGCCTAGCCGCCATGCAATATGCATTGCCACCCATCTCGCTCCGCGCATGCCGCCGTCAAACGGTGACGTATAGTCTTGCATGAAATCTATCATTAACTCGTTCATCTTTCGCACGTATTTCTCGTTTCCGGTAGCCTGATAAGCGCGTCCTAGTTCCCAAAAGATGTCGTTAGGTCTGGGGTACTCGGCGGTTGACGGCCACACCTCGCGCCAAGTAGTCTGATCGCTCATCTCAATCCACGCGTCTTTTTCTTTCGGATTATTGTAGAGGCGACCTTCATCGCAAATCTGGTCGGCGCGCGTGGTATCGAATCCGGGAGGTTCCGGTTTGTCTGGCGCGAGCGAGTCAGGCACGGTGCGAGTTTCGAAGTGCCTTAGTATTAACTCACAAGCCTTTTCGAGGTCTCCGCTTTGAAACGCTTTTCCTGCTTCTGCTAGCGGCGGGTAATTGAAGTCGAACTGCGAAAGAAACGCTTTCAGATTTGCTATACGATCCCCTTTAGGCTTCGAGATAATGACAAAATAAAGATCAAAATCAGGCTGGGGATTTCCTGCAACGTAAGCTTGTCCGTCCTTGTAGTCGTCGCCAGGAATCTTTACTACGTTAATTGCGTTGTCGCCACCGCCATTGTGCGTAAGTTCAAAATAAAACTGCTGACCAGGCTTTGCAGGCACATGACAATCGAAAGGTATGTCCCACTTGAACCACTTGTGTGCGAAGTCCAGAGTGCGCGAATAAAGCTTCTTCCCTTTGGCCGGAGAATCGTATAGGGTGAAAGTAACTTCCTCGCCTTCTTGCCAGCTATCCGGCCAGTGAGAAATTCCGGTCGATACTCTCCACAGCATCGTGGCCTTGTCGCCGAGCTTGAATGTTTGGCCGATCGGTCTTTCTTTGGAGAGTACGATCCATTCGCACTTGCCCTGTGCAGCAAGTCCCAAGCCTTCGGTTTCGTTGTTAGCAGGGCAGCGCTGATCGACCACAGGATAGTTGAGCAGGTCATCAAACACCGGGCCGGCAACCACCGGCAGCGATAAAAAGATAAAGCAACAAATTAGTGTAAACTGATATAAAAGCTTTTGTTTCATTTCGGGACACCTTTCCTCAAAATCTCATAAACTATTCAGGGTGAGCGAATCGCGTGGCTTCTTCCGCAACTCGCACAGCTTCTAGCGCATCTTCCAGAGTGACGCGCATTACGTGCGAAGGTTCGTCTATTGCTTGGATAAGATCAGCCATAATAGCGCGCAAGTTAGCTGCGTATACGTCCAGCTTCGAATCCGACAGCGCAATCGACGTATCTAGAAGCCAATCGACCTCGTATTCGAACTCCGATGAGCGAACAGTCCTATGTTCCATCGGCTCCGCATGTAACTCGACCTGATCGCCAAAGCTCTTGATCTTTTCTAGCCCTTTGTTATCCGTCCATCCCCAAATTCTCAACTCAAGAGGAATCCAACCGATCATGTCGATTTCGCCAAGGTCGAATGCAAAATGAAAAGTCGTGGTCTCAAGCTCGCGCGGACGGGAAAACGAATGCCAGAATGTGCCCACGACCCCGTTTGCATATTCCACCGCCGCGAACACGCGATCTTCCATTCCCGGCTTGCGCTCCACACCAAGCGAGACGACTTTGCTAGCTTTGGCGTTCGTCATCAAACTCGCCAAATCGAAGAAGTGGACTCCGTGTTCCAAGAAAATTCCGCCACTTATGCGACGGTCCCAAAACCAGTGTCCTTCGGGAACAGTGTCCTGCATGGCATAGTTCCGCAGGTCAATTCTTCGCAGCTTGCCGAGAACTTCAGCCGCAACGATTTCACGAAGAATCTCGACTATTCTATTATATCGCAAGACAAAGTTAACAGTTGCCACACGGCCGGTCTCTCTTTGCACGCCTCTTATCAATTCGCCATCACTCACTGAAAGCGCCAGCGGTTTCTCAACCAACACGTGCTTGCCAGCTCGGAGTGCTTGTATTGCGATATCCTTGTGGGTTGAAGGGGGAACGGCAACCGAAACTATGTCTACCTTGCTATCGGCAAGTATATCGACAACGGAAGTATAAAACGACACTCCCCCCGGATTTCGCGACGAATCCGAGTCGCATACAGCAACTACATGCGCATTGTCCATCTGGTCCCAAGCGCGGTGTATAAACTCACCGAACCCACCGTAACCGATGATGCCGATGCCTTTCTTTTGTGGCACAGCCTTATACCTCCAAGATTTAACCTAGCATTGCCGGATCAAGTTAATTTTAGCAAATTTTAATACTTCAACCTTCCGGTTGATGATGTCGTTATCGCAGGAATCGAACTTTGATTATTGTCGCGCCTAAAAAGAAAAAGGCGGAGTGTTTTCGGCACTCCGCCTTATTTTATATTTCCAAGTTATTAATTGATTTTGACCTTCGTTGGCTTTTCAGTTTTAGCCTTGACGGTGCGACGTTCGCGCGGCGTGTAGTGTGTATGGAGAAGTTCATGGCTCTTGTGCGAAAGCGGCTCGCCAAGGAACTCCTCATATAGTTTCTTCACCGCTGGATTCTCGTGCGACTTGCGGATGGTCATTGCTTCGTCCTCGTCGTAAATCGCTCGGATTCTAGCCGCTCTAATCTCTTCGCTGGTAGGTTGAGGCTGACCTCCGCCACCTATGCATCCGCCCGGGCAACACATTATCTCGATGAAGTGGTAGTCAGCGAATCTACCGTCCTTTATGCCCTCCAACACCTTTCGAGCGTTGGCCAGACCGTGAGCGACCACCGCCTTTACCGGCAAGTCTCCTACCATCACGGTGGCTTCGCGAACGCCTTCCATTCCTCTCACCGACTCGATATTCACATTGCCAAGCTCTTTTCCGGTGATGAGCTCGTAAGCAGTCCGCAGGGCAGCTTCCATAACGCCTCCGGTGTTGCCGAAGATAACCGCCGCACCCGTGGTAACGCCGAACGGGTCATCGTATTCGCTCTCAGGCAAATTAGGTAGGTCGATTCCCGCCTCTTTCATCATGCCTGCGGCCTCTCGAGTTGTGAGGACGTAGTCAACGTCTTTGAATCCGCTGGACCACATCTCAGGTCGGTCGCACTCGAACTTCTTCGCAGTGCAAGGCATAATCGACACGCTCACAATGTCCTTCGGGTCGATGCCCATCTTCTCTGCGTAGTAAGTCTTTGCGAGAGCACCAAACATCTGCTGCGGACTCTTGCATGTCGAGAGATGCGGCAGAAGCTCAGGGAAGTAGTATTCGATGAACTTGATCCATCCGGGCGAACAAGATGTAATCTGCGGCAATACTCCACCTTTCTGGATACGCTGTATAAGCTCACTTCCCTCTTCCATTATGGTGAGGTCAGCGGTAAAATCGGTATCCATAACCCGGTCGAAGCCCAACATCTTGAGAGCCGTGACCATCTTCTTGGTCACGCGACTGCCCGGAGGCATTCCAAACTCTTCGCCGATAGACGCGCGCACTGCCGGCGCCGTCTGGACAATCACGTGTTTGGAAGGATCGTGAATAGCCTCCCAAATCATAGGAGCGGGATCTTTAGCCTTAAGAGCGCCCGTCGGACAACGATTGATGCACTGTCCGCAGTGGACGCACACGGCATCTGCCAAGTCGCCACCCAGCCCTGGCATAATCATCGTTTCCCAACCGCGATAGGCTGGATGCAGCGCTGCCACACTCTGGAGGTCGGTGCATGTGCGTTCGCAGCGCCCGCACAATACGCACTTTTCCGGGTCGCGAATTATCGGACTCGAATCGTCCACATCAATCGACCTACGCTCGCCGCGGAAGCGAACATCTTGAATGCCCAATTCCTTTGCCAGTTTCTGCAACTCGCACTTTTGGTTCCGCGAGCAAGTAAGGCACTCCTGTGGGTGGTTGGCAAGCATCAGCTCCACAATCATTCGCCTAGCCTCGCGGACCTTTGGCGTATGGGTCATCACTTCCATTCCTTCGCTAACAGGGAAGCAGCAAGCCGCACACAAGGTCCTCTGCCCTTTGACTTCTACCGAGCATACGCGGCAAACCCCGTCAGGCATTAGGTCCGAATGGTAGCAGAGCGTTGGGATGTAGATCCCAGCAGAGCGTGCAGCTTCCAGAATGGTTGAACCTGCCTCAGCGGTTACGTTTTGATTATTTATCTTGAGGTTAACAGTTGCCATCTACTTGACCTCCTCAAGGACCTTGTCCATCATACAGACCCCGGTGGGACAGGTTTTGTCCTTCAAGTGGGCTTTATACTCGTCCGCAAAAAGCGGCAGGCTAGACTTAAACGCAACTCCTGCAAACTGGCCTAGCCCGCACTTTCCGGAAAGGCTCATCGTATTGGCAAGCGATTCCAGCAGACGGAGGTCTTCCTCGCTGCCCGCACCGGCAGTCATCCAAGTGAATATCTCCAACATGCGCTTGGTGCCTTCACGGCACGGAACACACTGCCCGCAGGATTCGTGATAGAAGAACTGAGCAATATTCTGCATCAGATCGACTATACACTTGTCTTCATCCAACACAATCAACGCACCCGCACCGGGCGGTAGATCTTCCGAACACAGCCTGCGGTCGAGAGACTCTGGGCCAACCACAATCCCGGACGGTCCGCCCATCAGGCATGCCTTAAACGACTTGCCGCTCTTGATCCCACCGGCCATGTTATACAACACCTCGCGGAGAGTAACTCCGAAAGGAACCTCGTATACACCGGGATACATCACATCCCCACAAGGTGAAAAGATCTTAGTTCCCTTGGATTCTTTGGTGCCAATGCTAGCATACCACTCAGCGCCGTTCTTTATGATGTTGGGTACGGCAGCTATAGTTTCCACGTTGTTGACTACCGTAGGCTGTCCCATAAGGCCATAGGTGGGCGGGAACGGCGGTTTCATACGGCTCTCGCCGCGCTTGCCTTCGAGCGATTCGAGAAGCGCAGTCTCCTCGCCGCAGATGTAGGCTCCGGCTCCCTTGAATATGCTGATGTCGAAGTCAAATCCCGTTCCGAGTATGTCTTTGCCCAAAAGGCCCATCTCCCGAGCTGCATCTATTGCACGCTCGGTATGAGCAACAGACTGATGATATTCGCCGCGAATGTAGATGTAGCCTTCGTGAGCGCCGACCGCATATCCGGCGATGATCATCCCTTCGATTATCTGATGGGGATCGCCCTCCATTATCAAGCGATCTTTGAAGTTGCCCGGTTCGCCTTCGTCAGCGTTGCAAACTACAGCCTTTTTAGTTCCCTGAGCCTTGGCGGTAAACTCCCACTTAAGTCCCGTGGGGAAGCCTGCTCCGCCGCGACCCTTAAGCTGAGACGCTTTAATCTCGGCAATGACCTGCTCCGGAGTCATCTCGGTCAGAGCCTTTGCTACAGCGTCATAACCGCCAACAGCGATGTATTCCTCGATAGATGTCGGGTCTATTACGCCGACATTCTTGAGGATAACGCGCATCTCGTTCTTGCGCGGTTGAGTCGTTCCCGACACCACCGCGGCCGTCGGCTCAGTGTAAATAAGCCGCTTGACTTGACGCCCTTTGAGAAGGTGCTCTTCCACTATTTCGGGTACATCGGACACCGAAACATTGGCATACGTAACGCCTTCTGGGTAAACTACTATCCCAGTAGCACCGCCCGGAATCCCAAGGTCACCGGTCTCGACCACTTTTATTTCTTTATCAAGACCGCGCTTCTTGATTTCCTCAACCAGTGCGTTCTTGAGCGCCATGGCGCCCTTAAGAACGGCAGGTGTGCCGGTATCTACGAGTACATGTGCTCTGTAGAACGCCATGTCAAGCCTCCTTCCCTCGGTTGCTGCCGTTGCCGCCGACAGCACTACGTCCTATGTTTGTCCCTTCCGGAACATATTTTGACAGTATGTCCGGAATCATCTCGGGCTTCAGGTTCCCGTAGACGTCGTCGTTAACCATCATAGCCGGTGCGACTCCACACAGGCCCATACAACTTACTATCTCGAATGTGAAGTTGCCATCCTCGGTCGTTTCCCCCTCAGAGATGCCGAGGAAGTTGCTCACAGCTTCACGAATTGCCTTCGAACCCTCGATATGGCACGGCGGGCTATCGCACAACCTGACAATGTTTTTCCCTTGCGGCTTGGTATAGAACAGCGAATAGAACGTTGCCACTCCGTGCACATGGCTAACTGTAGTGCCAAGGCGCTCAGCAACGGTTTCCATCACTTCCGGCGAAAGATAGCCAAGCTCCGCCTGAAGGTCATGCAACAAAGGTATCAGGTTGCGTGTGTCTGAATCGTATTTTTCGATGATTCGGACGATCACCGAGTCTGAACAATTCGAGTTACACGAACTCACGTGTAATATCACCCCCCAATTTGCTAACACTAACTACGAGTTTTCATAAGTTAATACAAACGGCCATACAGCTTTCGGTCCTCAACCGGCGGCTGGGGCCGGAAACGAGTTTTCATATCAAATCAAACGCGATTTAGTTTTTGAGCTATTTGATCGCTTCTATTTCCTCCTGTTCGATCTCAGTCGGCCACGGCGATCGGCGAGTATAGGTTGTGTGTAGAAGCTTATGGCTCCTTTGTCCGAGCGGCTCGCCGAGAAACTCTTCGTATAGCTTTTTGATCACCGGGTTCTCGTGCGACTTGCGCAATGGCATTCCCTCGTCTTCACGATAAATTGCTTCAATCCGCTTGCGCCTAATCTCGTCTGTCGTTGGGATTGGCTGACCACCTCCACCAATGCATCCGCCTGGACAGCACATTATTTCGATAAAGTGATAGTCGGCTTTGCCTTCCATCAATAGATCCATCAGCTTTCGTGCGTTCCCAAGGCCGCTCGCTACTGCTACTCTTACGTCAATATCGCCAACCTTCACGGTGGCTTCCTTGACCCCTTCCAAGCCTCGCACTGCGGTTAGGTTCACGTTCTCTAGTTCCTCGCCTGTGACCACTTCATACACAGTTCGCAGCGCAGCTTCCATTACACCGCCCGTTGCGCCGAAGATAACTCCCGCACCGGTTGATATCCCCAAAGGATCGTCGAACGGTTCATCTGGTAGATTCGGGAAGTCTATGCCCATTTCCCGCATCATCTGGGCGGCTTCGCGAGTGGTGAGAACCGCGTCCACATCGGGTATGCCCTCATGCACAGCCATTTCCTCGCGTGCAGCTTCCATTTTCTTGGCGGTGCAAGGCATTATAGAGACTACATACATATCCTCAGGCCTTACGCCTATCTTGTCGGCATAGTAAGTCTTGGCGAGTGCACCAAACATCTGCTGCGGGCTCTTGCATGTCGAGAGATGCGGCAGAAGCTCAGGATAGAAATGCTCGATAAACTTGATCCATCCAGGCGAACAAGATGTTATCATCGGCAGCTTCCCGCCGCTTCTTATTCGATGCAGAAGTTCGTTACCTTCTTCTATAATGGTGAGGTCGGCAGTGAAGTCTGTATCGAAAACTTTGTCAAAACCGATGCGCCTTAGTCCGGCCACCATCTTCTTCGTAACCAGACTTCCGGCAGGCATGCCGAACTCCTCACCTATTGAAGCGCGCACAGCCGGTGCCGTTTGCACGACCACCATTTTCTTCGGATCGGCTATCGCACGCCAAACGCGGTCGATGTGGCTAACTTCTCGCAAAGCACCCACAGGACATGCTGTGACGCACTGTCCGCAGGACACGCAGGCCACCTCGCCCAGGTTCTTCTTCGCAGCAGGAGCAATAACCGTCTCAAAGCCTCTCTCCACTGGGAAAAGCTGTCCGACGGTTTGTATATCGTGGCAGACGGTCACACACCGCCTGCACAAAATACACTTAGAGGAATCACGCACAATGGCCGGTGATGAAGTGTCTACTATCTTTGGCGGCATTTCGCCCGCGAAGCGATTCTCCTGAATGCCCAACCGCTTTGCAAGTTTTTGAAGTTCACAATTTAGATTTCGGTAGCAAGTTGTGCACTCTTGTGCGTGAGCTGAGAATAGCAACTCCACAACAGTTTTGCGCGCTTCCCGAACGCGCTTGGTGTTGGTGCGAACGACCATCCCGTCGGATGCGGGTAGCGCACAGCTAGCTTGCAGTGTGCGAGCACCTTCGACTTCCACCAAGCACACACGACAGGCCCCAAGCGGCTTGCGGCCCTCCATATAGCAAAGCGTAGGAATATCTATCCCAGCAGCTCGTGCCGCATCCAATACCGTAGAGCCTTTAGGAACTTCAACCTGTATGTTATCTACTGTGACTTTGATCTTGTCCATAGTAAACCTCTTTTAGGCGCCAATTGTTCAGTCTCGCTTTGTTCTCTTTGATAGAGACACAAGGAGTCTCTGGTTACACGCCCGCGTCACACCTCAAGCAACGGGCAGCCTCTCTCAAGGCCTGCTCGCGTGTATAGCCGAGATCAACCTCAGCCATTCCGACTCGCTTTTCACAAGGCAATATGTTACAAGGCATTCGCGGTGTCTCGACGATGTCGTCAACATCTTCAGGAGCTGGTGGAATCTCGATATCAACCGCATCGGATGCAAGTTCACCACTACCACCCAAGTAGCGGTCAATAGATATTGCGGCCTTGATTCCATCGCCAATGGCAGCTATGACCGTCCAATCGTCGTTGACCAAATCGCCGCCAGCGAACACACCCTCAGCACTGGTCTTCATCGTCGAACCATCTATTTCGACAGCCTTGTTGCGTCGCGTTTTGATGTCTTCGCTCAGGTAGTCGATCTCCGGTTCCTGGCTGATTGCGGTGATAACCGTGTCAACGGGCAGCTCGAAAATGCTACCCTCTACGGGTTTCGGCGTGCGCCGACCGCTCTTATCGAACTCCGCCAATTGGAGAAGCTGACATTTTAGAGCGGTAACCTTGCCGTTCTCGCCCACAGCTTCGACCGGCACCGTCAAGTAGCGAATCTCTACGCCTTCAACCTGCGCTTCGTGAATCTCTTCCGGAGCAGCAGGCATATCCTCTTTTAGTCTACGGTAAAGGATGGTTACCTTCTTTGCGCCCAATCTTAGCGCAGTTCGAGCCGCGTCGATGGCAGAGTTTCCTCCGCCAACCACCGCAACATTTTCGCCAACTTTAACGGTATTGCGACCGAGGTTCACATCCTTAAGGAACGTAATAGCGTCGTATATGCCTTCGAGGTCTTCTCCCGGAATCCCCAGCTTCCAACCTCTATGAGCACCAGTTGCGATAAACACCGCGTCATAGTCTTTTCTGATTTTCTCGAACATTGCTTTATCGACGCGAGTGTTAAGCTTGATATCTACACCCAAGGACTTGATTAGGTCTATCTCGCCTTCCAGAACATTGCGCGGCAATCTATACGGTGGTATAGCAGTTGCCAACATACCACCTGCGACGCTCTCCGCCTCGAAGACCGTCGGGGAGTAGCCCATTCTTGCAAGGTGGTATGCGGCGGTCAAACCTGCAGGTCCTGCACCGATTATCGCAACCTTCTTTTCTGACGCAGATGAAACTCGTCTAGCCGGCAAAGGAAGATCGCCTTTGCTAGCAGCATCGGCGGCAAACCGCTTTAGTGCGCGTATAGAAAGCGGCTCATCTATTTGTGATCTGCGACACTTGCTCTCGCACGGTGCGTTGCATACTCGGCCGCAGACTGAAGTGAACGGGTTCCTGTCGCGAATAAGCCGCAGCGCATCGGTGAATCTTCGGTTCGAAATGAGTGCGATATACTGTGGTACCTGTGTTCCTGCAGGACACGTGTGCGAGCACGGAGCACTAAACAGTGCGTTGCACGCGCAAGCCTCGCATCTCTTTTCCCGAATGTGCGCCTCGTATTCGTGACGGAAGTGACGTATGGTTGACAAAACCGGGTTCGGAGCCGATTGCCCCAATCCGCAGAGCGCCGAGTCTTTTATCTGGTTCCCCAGATCGACCAGCAACTCTATGTCGCCTTCCTGCCCGAGGCCGTGCGTAATTCGCTTTAGAATCTCAAGCATTCGCTTGGTTCCTACACGACACGGCGTGCACTTCCCGCAAGACTCGTCCTGTATGAAGTCCAAGAAGTACCGGGCAAGGTCTACCATACAGGTGTTTTCGTCCATAATTATAAGCCCTCCGGAGCCCATCATCGCTCCTAGCTCCTTGAGGGACTCGTAATCCATCGGGACGTTAAGGTATTCCTTAGGAATGCATCCGCCGGACGGCCCGCCAGCCTGTGCCGCCTTGAACTTCTTCCCGTTGCGAATCCCGCCGCCGATATCGAAGATAAGTTGGCCGAGAGTAGTCCCCATCGGCACTTCGACCAGACCCGTATTGTTTACGGCTCCCGCAAGGGCGAAGACTTTGGTCCCCTTGCTGCTCTCAGTGCCTATCGATGCGAACGCCTCAGGACCATTTAGTATAATCCAGGTTATGTTTGCATAGGTTTCGACATTGTTCAAAAGGGTAGGGCATTCCCAAAGGCCGGATATCGCAGGGAACGGCGGTCTAGGTCTAGGTTCGCCGCGCTTGCCCTCGATAGAAGCCATCAGCGCGGTCTCTTCGCCACATACGAATGCGCCCGCGCCAATTCGTATATCCAAATCGAATGCAAAACCAGTTCCCAGAATGTTTTTCGACAATAGGCCCCACTCACGAGCCTGCTGAATTGCGCGTGAAAGTCTCTCGATTGCAAGCGGATATTCGGCGCGAACGTAGATATACCCCTGGTTAGCGCCCACGGCATATCCGGCGATTATCATAGCCTCAATCACCGAATGCGGATCGCCTTCGAGCACGCTTCTATCCATAAACGCGCCGGGATCTCCCTCGTCGGCATTACAAAGCACGAACTTTTCCTTGCCTGGCGCCTTCGCCGTGAACTCCCATTTCAATCCTGTTGGGAAGCCACCGCCACCTCTACCCCTGAGTCCAGACCGTTTAATCAGGTCTATTACCTCCTCAGGAGTCATCTCACTCAGGACTTTTTCAAGCGCCGCATAGCCGCCTACTGCTATGTATTCCTCTATGTTTCCGGGATCTATTACGCCGCAATTGCGAAGCACGATCTTCTTTTGCAATTTGAAGAACGGCAGCTCGCTCATAGCCCGGTAGATTTGCTCGCTATCGGCTGCACGCGGCATAAACTCTTTTACAGGACGTCCCTTCAGAAGGTGTTCTTCAGCTATGCGCTTTGCAGCATCAGCGTTTAACTTCTGATAGAAAACGCCCTCAGGCATGATTGCCGCTACCGGACCAAGGTTGCAAGACCCCATACACCCGGTCATTATCAGTTGAATCTCATCCTGCAAGCCTAGTCTTTCCAATTCGCTGCGTAGGGTATCGGCCACTTCCTGGCAACCGCTAGACACACACCCCGCCCCCGCACATACTAGTACATGCGATCTGAACATCTTACTCATTGCCGGCTACCTCCTTGTAGGTTTTCGGAGACATCAGACCCGGCAGAAGCGATACCGTTTTCTCCCACAAAAGACCTATGAGAGGATTGGGCGTTTCTGTAACGGGCTATGATCTGCGGCACCTTATCTACCTTCACACGGCGGTAGATGTCCGGCCCGATCGTAACAACAGGTGCGAGGCCGCACGCTCCAACACAGCGATTAATCTCCAGTGAAAATAGGCCGTCTTCCGTAGTTTCATTCAGCCCGATGCCCAATTCTTGTTGGAATTTTTCAAGCACTTGCTGCCCGCCTCGAACGTAACATGCCGTGCCCATACACACGCGAATTGTGTGTTTTCCTCTAGGCACAGTGTTGAAGAACGAGTAGAAACTGAGAACGCCGTGCACCTCGCTCAGGGGAATATCAAGCCCTTTTGCGATCCTAACCTGTGCCTTTTCGGGCAGGTAACCGAACAGCTCTTGTGCCGCGTGCAGCGTTTGGATTAGCGGCCCGCGGACTTCTTTGTGCTTCTCTATGATCTTATCGAGTTCACGGTAGAGTTTTTCTTCCTCTTCCCGAGCCTTTCTGGCCATTTCCTCACAGCCGCAGGTATGAGTTGTCAACTTGCATTACCTCCATGCCCGTCGGTCCCCTCAGAACCACGAGCCAAAATGCGTTATGTGATTGTTTGTGTTGTAAATTTCAGATTTTTGGTTTACCGAATTAGCTAGATGCGACCACCCACTCGCCTACGATCTGACCGTTTACCAAATGCTGCGCGACGATCTGGCGAGCCTTTTCTGCGTCCACATAGCCATACGTCACAGTCGGTTCGCCCGACTTGATAATGTCAACAGTAGGTTCCTGTTCGCAAAGGCCTTTGCATCCCGTCTGCGTAACGGCTACGTCGGTAATTCCGCGCTTGTCCAGCTCATCCAGTATGGCGGTCATCACTTCGCGCGCGCCGGCGGCAATGCCACAAGTCCCCATTGCTACGACTACTTTCGCAGAATACTTGCCCTCGCGAATTTTCATCTGTTCGAGAGCCTTCTCACGTACTTTCTTCAGGTCTTCAAGTGTCTTCACTTATCCACACTCCTTAATCGCATGTGATTTTGAGTAAAGTCCACAATCAAATTGTCTAAGCCGGAGATGCTAAGCTCTCCAGACATCCTTAGCGTTTTTTACAGCACTTCAGATTGCGTGCTAACATGATCTCTCACATATTCGGCCAGCCATCTAAGCACCGCGCTTTCGTTTATTGGAACGCCGTCCAGCTGGGCCTTTACTTCCTCGGTATCCAATACGAATTCTCTGTCGTCTACCGACTGCAAATATCTAATCCGGATATCCGGGTTGGCGGCCACAAGCGCTACCAATGTCGATGCAATATCTCCGAGCGGAGCACGGTCAATATGGCTCAGTCTGAACTTTGCCGAAACCGTAGTTCCGTTTCCCGGCTCGCTCTCGATAGTTAAGTCTCCATCGCAAGCACGAGCGGCGGCTTCGAGCATCGGAATGCCCAGTCCTACCCTGCGCGTGGTTCGGGTCGTAAAAAACGGGTCGCGAACCTTGCTCACTAGTTCGGCGGGCATTCCACGCCCGTTGTCGCTAATGGTAATACTCAACAGATCTTCGACGGTGTTCGCCAAGACTTCTATGTCGATTCGCGTTGCTCCGGCGGCAATCGAGTTTTGCGCCAGGTCGAGTATATGCATAGAAAGCTCACGCATCTGCAACTCTCCTGCCACCTTCGCCCCGACAAGCCATACGGATCTCGACCACGCTCCGATGCTTCATATAAAGCATTGTTCTGCTCTCTCCGATTGCCGACAGCCAATGAGCGTCCGATGAGCGAAACACGGGCAAATTGCCGATGCTCGGATAGCGCAATCTTGCCTCAGAGGTGCTCAGATTCCGCGAGACCTCAACAGCCTCAAACGCCGGAGTCTCCGGCAGCATTCCCAGAACCCCGCAAAGTCCGGTTTCCAATCTATCAATGTGCGAAGGGATCGTTAATCCCTCAAGAGCATACGCCTTCTCGAAAATCTCTTCTATATTCATGGAGGTGGGCAACGAGATTGGGCTTGTGCAATATTTCACAAAGTTGGCCCCGGAATCCACCACCATTTGTTCTTGCATAGAGCGTTCTGAAAGTTCTACGTCCGGCAAGCGCTCGTAGACCGCTTCTTGCATCATCTCTGCCTGTTCGACCGTATCGAACAAGCACAAAAGGTGCACTCCCTCTAACGACTGAACTTCCAACCCCGGCAGGACTCTCAATCCTGAGCCTTCGGCCGCTTCGATCACTGCCCGTGCGTTTTCGCAAGAGTTGTGATCTGTGATCGCTATTATATCCAGTCCAGCCGACAGTGCCGATTGAACTATAAGCGGCGGGATCATTTCGATTTCGCCGCACGGCGACAGCAAAGTATGAATGTGCAAATCGGCTGAGAAAGCTCTCAGCAACTTCTCACTCCGAGCTCATACAACTTGCCGACCAGATCGAACATGCTCATATCCGTCGTATATAAAGGAACATTTTCTTGTTGAGCCTTTTCGAGCGTATTCTCGTCAGGCTTTACTCCACCGGCTATTATCACCCCGGCTAGATCAAGCATCACAGCGACACCGATAACATTCTGGTGTTTCTGATTAGTAACCCAGAGCGTACCCTTCTTTGCCTTGGCAAGCACATCAGATAGCAGATCGGATGCGTAACCTGAGGTTACGTCTGTGTCTTTGCATGCCTCAGTCTGTCGTTTCAGTCCCAGTTTTGCCGCTATTGCTTCCAGCGACATCCCTATTCTCCGTTTTCTTGCGACTCTCGCCCATCGCAGGCGGTGCTTTTTCTGCCAGTTGCATCATCTCGACTGCGAGCTCTTTGACTCTTTCTCTGAGCTTGAAGACGCAATCCATTTCAGACGCAAGGCCACGCACAACATCTTCAGCAAGCGCCTGGCAGTTCGGAGCGCCGCAGCTTCCACAGTCGAGGCCAGGGAGCTCTTCCAAGATACGCTCCATCTGCTCCATTTTGCGCATCGCAGTCGCCATATTTTCATCGAGCTGCATAGTAGGCCTTGGCTCTATAGGTTTATCGTGCTTGAACCACTGATCATGCTGTAGCAATTCGTGCACAAAGTCATCTTGGTCTATTCGTTCGATCTTATTTGAGCCTTCGGCCGCTAGCATCCTGATTCGTCGGCGAGTGATAAACGAGTTTTCGACCGTGAGCACTCCACCAACGCAGCCGCCGAGGCAGGCCTGGGCCTCTATGTAGTCGATATCCGAAAGCTTTCCTCTTTCGACTTCTTCTAGTATTTGTATAACACTGTGTATGCCGTCTACAGAGATCTGTCTATGTACGCCTATCGACTGATTTTCGCCGCCCGACCGTGCCCAGCCTACGCCAAGCCCGCTTCCGAGATGCAGTTTCGAAACGAGTCTATCCACCTCAGCCGGGTCGCGTACCATCTTTTCCAGCAGAATCGGATAAACTTCCGATATAGGAATCGCTCCAGTTATACATGTTTTCTCAAAGCCCGCCGGCTCGTTTATGGCGCTCACCTTGCCGGGACACGGAGTGATAAACCAAATTCCGATATCCTCTTCTGGCAAGTCGATATTTTTTGCAAGCTCGTGCCTTGCGATAATGGCTGAGGCACGCATCGGCGAAACGACACTCAATATGTGCTCGATAAGGTTCGGAAACCGAACTTGTATTAGCCTCACGACCGCAGGGCAAGCGGACGAGATCAAAGGCCGAATCTCAGAGTTTTGAATACTCTCCCTTATCTTCTTCGCCACAAGATCGGCACCAAATGCCACATCGACCACATAGTCGAACCCGATTTTCAAAAGAGTGGCCACAATCTGACTTGGATGCGTGCCCTCGCGAAACTGTCCATAAATTGCCGGAGCAGGCAGAGCGACGTTATATTCAAACTCTTTAAGCCTGCTGAGCGAGTCCGCTACCACAACTTTCGCTTGATTCGGACAAATCCGCACACATTCACCGCAGTCGATGCAGCGAGCTTCGATTATATTTGCCTTTCCTTCTCTAACGCGAATGGCCTCCGTCGGGCAACGTTTGATGCAATTGACGCAGCCTTTACACTTGTCCTCCATAAGGTGGACCGAATGGAAGAAACTTATTGTCTTCGCATCAAGCATTCTCAAATACCATTCGAACGGTAGTGCCTACGTCCTTTAGCGACTCGATCTCGAACCGGCTCGAACAATTCTTCATATTCGGCAAGCCCATCCCAGCGCCAAATCCCATCTCCCTAACAGAATCCGGAGCGGTAGAAAAGCCGGGAGCCATTGCTTGTTCTATGTCTTCGATGCCAGGACCTTCGTCTTCTACTGTAATCCGCACGCGTTCCAAGTCGGCGTCGAGTATAACGCGGCCGCGAACAGCGTGTATTACCACGTTCATCTCCGCTTCGTAGCACGCCACAGCCACGCGTCTAACTATGTCCGACGGTGCGCCGATTGCTTGCAAAATACGTTTTACTCTGCTGGACGCATCGCCAGCTTTGGTAAAGTCGCCTCCAGTTACCTCGAACTCATAATGCAACGACGCAGATCCGTCTGCAGTTTGAGCCTGAGCATCGGTCATCAGAGCTTTAAACTTTCCGTTCTCTCCTGCGATCCTGAAAGCCCTGCAGCGTATAGTTTGCCACAGCTTTCATACAACGGATAGGGAGTAAGAATAACTACAAGGTTAAGATCATCGGCCATTTGCACAGTTTTAGCATCTGGCCGCTTGTTCCGAACGAAAACCACCGCCTTAAGGTCAAGCATCTCGGCGGTGCGTATGACTTGCGAATTGGTTAGACCTGTCAACAATACAGCCCCGGGCTGACCGAATGCGAGCACGTCGCTCATTAGGTCGCATCCGCAGGCACTATCCACCTGTTCGTCTGCGCGCGATTCACCGCATACGATCTTGCCGTCCAGAAGCTCGCATATTTGCCGAAGGGTTAATCTGCCATTCAGCGTTGTCGCTTCGGTAGCGCTTTGCATCAGTTCCAGTCCAGTCTGTCAACACGAAGCGAAGCCTCGTGATATTTTTCACAATGTATGGCTAGTACAAAATAACCAGCCCTCTCTGTCGACATCCTGTCGACAGTCTCCACCGCAAAAGCTCATCTCTTTCCTACATTTTCATTATAGGACTGCTGTCAGGCATTGTCAATGGAAAAGTTGGGTTATACTGCATCTCGAAGTTAATGCGGCTTCAGGCAACCAAAATCTGTGAACAAACTTTAACCAAAATACCATACTTTGTTCTTTGCAATACGGCGGGCTGAGAAAAACGAACTATGGAAGCTACATAGTGACTAGACGTGTCGGGTGGCGACAGTGGCGGCAAAACCGCGTTTTCGGAAAAATATTTAATTTCTCCATACATGGAAAAGTTTCGCAAAAAGGCCTTTTGCCGCCACTGTCGCCACCCATTATGATCGAGCGTATGGTTTTAGGGCTCTGTCTACGCTTGCAAAAGCTCAGCGAAACCGAGGCAAAGACATCGACCAGGCTGAGCTGCAAGAAAATCGGGTTTTGGTATTTTAAATCCATAGGCGAGTACACTATCGGAAGTAGAGTTAAGCATATTGCTGCGTGGTGCGTGCCATAGCTCCATAGCTCGTGCCAGAGATTGTATGTTTGAATATCTGGCAGGTTTGGGGTATTATCTCATCACTATGTGGTTTTTAATACTTGCAGAAGTTTTTATCGCTTGTCTTGCGTTTGCTTCAGCGGTGCCGGGCGCGGAGCGTATTCTGATTGAGTGGGACTTTTCGAAAGCGGCGGATACTCTTGGCTGGACGAACGCAGAGCCCATTAAAGAGATCAAGGTTGCTGAAGGCGCTCTAATTGCGATTGCAGACCCGGGTCGACATAAGCTTGAGAGCCCTATTTTCGATATTCCTGCTCGCCCGTGGCAATATGTGGAGATCGAGCTGAAGACCGATGCTGGCGGCACTGGTTTTATGTACTACTCGAACACCACCGAAGACCCATATCATGGTTTCAGGCCGGGCCAGTATACCTCGTTCTCAGTTGTTGGCGATTCCGAGTATCACACCTATCGGATCAGACCGTTTTGGCAAAGGCAAGGCAGAATTACGCATATCCGCCTAGACCCGCCGGGCCAAAAAGTATACCTACGTGCTGTTAGGATTATCGACTACAGCTCCGGCGAGCCATCTAAGGCTACAGCTTGGGAGTTCAAGGACTCTTTGGCTGGCTGGCAAGTTCAAGGGACAAAAGCTAAGGTAACTCAATCAAAAGGATTTTGCGTATTAGAGGGAGATCGTGAAAGCGCTTTCTTTTCTCCGCCGATAGATATCAACGCAGATGAGAATTTTTGGGTAACGGTGCGCATTGGTTCGAAGATTTCTCACACCGCAATGCTTCGGTTTGCAACCGATAAATCTGACGGACTCCACAGTGTGCCCATTCAGCTTCGCGATGACGGAATTATTCATAGCTATTCAATAGATCTGTATGAGGTCCCGGAGTGGACCGGGCGCATTCTCGCGGTCGGACTGACGCCTACAGAGACTGGTGAGGTTTGTGAGATTGCGCTTGAGTCGATATCTTTTGGGGAATCTCCTAAAGGTCCGCCGGAATTGCTGATAACTCGTTTTGGGCTTGCCGATCCTGTGACGAGAGTAGGCGAGCAGGCAAGGCTAATAGTGAGTGTAAAGAATATCGGAGGTGCGGATGCACAGTCCGTAGCAGCCATCGTTACTTTGGTTGATAGAGGTAGCGATGACTTGTCTGAAGTGCCAGTAGCGCGCACTTTAATTACCAAGCGGGTTCCGAAGCTCTCGCCTAACGATACAGTAGACTTCGAGTGGACATTCGAGGTTGAAAGCGATAATCCACAGTTAGCTGTGTGCCGAGTAATCGGAGAAGGCCTGGATGGAGGGGAGAAGCAGATCGATTTGCGATTCTATCCTAAGCTAGACAGGTCGCGACTTGGCGAGTTGAAATACGTGCCGGAGCCAAAACCTGCCGATACAGGTGATTATTTAGTTGGCTGTTACTATTTTCCGGGTTGGCATACCTACGATCGCTGGTCGGTTTTGGACAACTATCCTGAACGCAGACCAATACTAGGCTACTATCGCGAGGGGGATCCGGAAGTGGCGGATTGGCAAATTAAGTGGGCGTTGGAACACGGAATCGGCTTCTTCATATACGATTGGTATTGGAATCAAGGCGTTCGGCAGCTTGAGCACGGGTTGCACGATGCGTATCTCAAGAGTCGATACAAAGACAAGCTCAAGTTCTGTCTGCTGTGGGCAAATCACAATCCGCCGAATACGTCCTCCGAAAAAGACTTGTTGGAAGTAACGCAATATTGGATCGATAACTACTTCAAACTGCCTTACTATCTGAAGATAGGCGGAAAGAACGTGGTTGTTATATTCTCGCCCCATAGGCTGACGGAAGACATGGGCTCCGAAGCGGTCAAGGCGGCATTTCTCAAAATGCGCAAGAAGTGCGAAGATGCGGGGGTGGGTGGTCTTTATCTGATCGCGTGCACATATCCGGGAGAACATGTTAAGAATCTTGTCTACGAAGGCTATGACGCTCTTTCTGGTTATAACTATCCCGGTGCCAACAACAAAGGTCAGCAGTATGCTCCGTACGGGTGGATGGTCGAAGGGTATAGGGATTTTTGGAACAAGATATCCGATGCGGCGTCGATACCTTATATTCCTGTTTGCGAGCCCGGATGGGACTCTCGGCCTTGGCATGGATTAAAAGCGCATGTGAGAACGGGCAAGTCACCGTTTCTGTGGAAGACGATGCTTGAGAACGCAAAGGCATTCGTAGACGACCCTAAACGCAAACAAGATGGGGATAAGAAGCTAGTCTTCCTGGAAGCTTGGAATGAGTTCGGCGAAGGCGACTACATTGAGCCGCATGCGCAGTTTGGATTCGATTACTTGGAAGCGGTTAGAGAAGTATTTGCTCCTAAAAGCGAAAAACCCGAGATAATCGTACCAAAAGACGTTGGGATGGGACCTTATGACCTTAAGCCGATAGAACCGAAAACCGCGTGGGATTTCAGCAATCCCGAAGATTGCACCTGGTATGTTAGAAACATGCAGGACTTAACCTATGAAGGTGGCGTTATGCGGGCAAGAGCAGCTAACAGCGATCCGGCATTCTACAGCTCGGCGACCCTTATCGATGCGGATAAGCTCAAAACAGTCGAGATAAAAATGCGGATGGATAAGGGAACCGAGGCTCAACTATTCTTCGCCCGCCCGCGCGGCCAAATGCTCGAAAAGACGAGTATCAAATTTCCTGTCAATGCCGACGGCGAGTTTCATATCTACACGATAGACATGTCTGCCAATCGACTTTGGCGCGGGACCATCGGTCAAATAAGATTGGATCCCAATTCGGTGGCGGGATCGAGTGTGGAAGTGGCTTATGTCCGGCTGAAATAGTATGAGTAGTATTTTCCGATAGCCAGACATGTGGCTTATGGTTATAATAGAAGCACTATGGCAAGTGCCGAGGAAGTGCTTTTTGGAAGCGATAAGACCCAGAACGTTGTCGCCGTCGAAACGTTTCAGAGTCATGCTAGGCTCTACATTCGCAACGGCGATACGTTAGTGACCGAAGACCGCCCATTCCGCCGCTGGCTGATTACAACTGAGCGACATTCCCTCACTGGGGCTGAGTGGTCTGAACTGGAGGGTGAAGGTTTTCGCTACCTAGCCGAGTTTGCAGACCGAGAGTCATACCAAGCTGCCCGTTACTGGTTGCGCGATGCGCATGCGCTTCATATCGCGCTGCCCGATTTCGCGAAGCAGTTTTTGACTCGTTCCGGGGTGACTCTCTTCAAGGGACTTTCGTTCGATGACGTTGTCAGAATGCAGCTCGACCTTGAGACTGCTGCCCTCAGTCCGGAGCGCCCAGAGAATCGAATACTCCTCGTTGCAATCTCGGACAATCGGGGTTTCGAGACCATTATCGAAGGGGACGAGGCAGACATAATTCGGCAGACCGTTGAGTGCGTGAGGGAACGTGACCCGGACATAATAGAAGGACACAACATCTACAACTTCGACCTGCCGTATTTGATTACGAGGGCGAGGATGCACGGAATCAGGCTGGCGTTCGGGCGAGATGGTTCTGAGATAGAGTTCGGCTCCAAACAGAGTTGTGCGATAGGCTATTTTGCCAAGCCTTTCACGCAATTGCACATTCACGGCAGACAAGTGATCGATACTCTGCTTGCCGCTCAGCGCTACGATGTTGCCAAGGGCTCGTTCTACAGCCATAACTTAAAAGCGGTAGCTCAGGTGCTAGGCGTGGCGGAAGAGGATCGCGAGCTGATACCTCACGATAAAATCGCTTGGGAATGGAAGACTAATCCTAGTCGAGTGCGCAAGTATGCACTTCAGGACGTGCGCGAGACCAGGTCGGTTGCTTCTATTGTGTGCGCTCCGGACTTCTATTTGACTCAGATGGTTCCTGAGACTTACGAACGTGCCGCAACCACTGGTACCGGTGAGAAGATCAACACTGTGTTCATTCGGGAGTATCTGAGAAATGGTCGCGCTATCCCACAACAGTGTCAGCCGAAGACCCTGCCTGGCGGCTATACTGAAGTTCGTATGACGGGAGTGATTCGGCGCATAGTGAAATGTGACGTCGAGAGTCTGTATCCAAGCATTATGCTTATGCGTCGAATCAAGCCGGCAAGCGATACTCTCGACATATTCCTGCCTGCTCTGGAAGAGCTTACCCGTCGTCGGATTTCTGCAAAGAAAAAAGCAAAGGAAACCGAAGGTCGAGAGCATGCCTACTGGGATGGTATGCAGAACGCTTTCAAGATACTCATCAACTCGTTTTATGGCTATTTGGGCGGTCCGTTCAACTTCAACGACTACGACGCTGCGGCACAGATTACTACGAGCGGGCAGGCGATTGTAAAGAAGATTGTGGAGGAACTGGAAAAAAACGGCAGCAAGGTGGTAGAGGTAGACACGGATGGCGTATACTTCCAGCCGCCTGCCGAGATCGATAACGAGGCTGCTGAGGTCGATTATATAGAGCGTATAGGAAAATCTCTGCCGGAAGGCATTCGTCTTGCTCATGACGGACGCTACAGCGCGATGATCTCGCTCAAGATGAAGAACTACGTCTTGGCCACCTACGACGGGGAGAAGATATTCAAAGGTTCAGCGCTTAGGTCACGCGCCGATGAGCGATTCGGATTGGAGTTTATCTCGAAAGCTTCGGACTACCTGCTGCAAGGTCGCAAGAACGACGCAAGAGAGCTCTACAATGAATTTGTCCGCAAGATAAGCGCTGGCGAGCTGAGCGTCGAGGAGTTCTCGCGAAGAGAACGTATCACCGAAAAAACTTTTTCAGCAGTAAACAAGAAACGTGTCGCTCAAGCTGCTGCCCACGCGCAAATCGGCGAATACGTGAATGTCTACCAGCGGAGCGATGGCACAATAGGCCTTGCCCAGGACTATGCAGGCGACGAAGACCGGGATTATTTGTTAGATAAGCTCTACAAGTTTGCGTGCAGGCTCCGAGAAGCATTCGGTGACGATTTCGACGAGCTTTTTGCCAAACCTTCCGCATCCATGCGTGCCGAAGTGGCAGGGCAAGGGAGTTTTGATTTTTAAGACTCTTCGTTAGGGTAGATAGGTGGTCGTTTCTGATTCGACGCCGCGAAGTAGATTTGTACTCCTCTACCAGCGATCAGGGATCCGATAATGGTCATGATTAGCAGCAGGGCAAGTCGAATTAAAAGCCTGAGCGCAGACGTGCCAATACTGGTTGTGGCGGGTTCTGTGGATCCTGGCCCGGGCACTATTTGCAACCCAGCATGAGGGTCGGTGAACCAATTGTATGCCGTGAAGAATGCAAAGGCTAAAAGCCCTACCCCGCCAAGAAAAACCACTATTCCCAGTATCCGAGCAAATAGGCTATCCCGCTGCATATTTCCCTCCGTGCAATCCGTAAAAAACGGCGGACCGCATAAGGCAAAGCAATCTTATATATGACTGCCGGCGATTCCTTCTACTAACCTATTGTTTAAATTGTCTGAAAATCATATCCATTACATTAACCCAAATTAAACAACGCAGGACTCACGTTCCATGATTTCCCAAACCTTGTTGATGTAAAATCTGTAGTTTTCCAAAGGGGTGGAGTTGGGGATGCGGTGGTCGAGACTTAAAATACAACCTCCTGTGTGGACCATCGGTGGAATTTTGTACTCTAGTTCCGCCGTAATTTCTTCCTTTGTTCGTTGGAGTACATATTTGTCGATACCGCCCCAAAAAGCCAGTCGTTTGCCGTATTTCTTGCGGAGCTTCACAATGTCCATTCCAGCGGCAGGTTCCATCGGGTACATCACGTTCAATCCCGCATCGAGAAACGCCGGTATCACGTTCTCGATGTTTCCGTCCGAATCCTGACTGAACAACCTTGCTCCACGATCGGCGAGCATATCCCAAACCTTGCGATAGTATGGTTTAATGAACTCTTCAACTTGTCTCGGTCCCACCAGTGGCCCGCTTTTTCCGGCAAGGTCTTCATGCACTGATAGTTCGTCCACTTGCACTGTTGCCGAAACCCGATCCAACACTCTCTTTGCGGTATTGCCGATGGTCGAAAGCATGTCGTGAACCAACTCCGGTTGTTCGTAGAACGCCACACACAGAGCTTCCTCACCCATGAGTTGCCGCGGTTCGTCAAAGCCACCCGGTATGCTCACGACTGTCGCCCTACCGTCTCTTAAATGTTCTCGCGCGACTCGTTCCCAGTCCGCAGCCAGCCGTTGTTCGGAAAACTCGTAGTGATGCTTTATGCGCAACCAGTCGTCCATCGTCTTTACGGGGTAGTCTAGCGGCAAAGGGAGTGTGGCATATCCCTTGATGAGCTTCATTCGCCGCCCCATGTGGTCTATGATAATGCGATACTCTTCGGTTTCTTCTAACGTTTGAGGAGATCGACCTCCAATCCAACCAGTGTTTACAGGAATGTGGCCTCGCATTGGACAGCGATAACGGAATGCCGACAGGTTCAGCTCTTCGGCAGATGCTCCTTGTTCCGTCCACTCTTCCTTTAGTCCGATAAGCGGGCCGAAGATCTCCGTAAAGAGTGGCCTTTCGTTGGAGCGAAACGTCATATAGTCGAGGTATTCCTCTCGGCGAACCTCGCAGCGTATGTTAACAGCAAGCGCCGAATGCGATGTATCCTTTGCTCTTGTCATATGCTGCCGATCTCCGGTTGCTAAGCTATCACGGGATCGGATATAGTGTCAATGCATTAGAGAGGGAGACGTGAAGGTTAGAGGCCTTTTAGGAGTTAAGAACTCCTTATAAGGTAAATACTTGGAGGTAGGCATATGCCTTACAGGATGATTCAGGTCGGCACCGGAGGATTCGGCGCTTGGTGGTGTAGCACGTTTATACCGCCTAATATTAAAGACGGTTTGGTAGAGGTTGTCGCGGCAGTAGATATCAATCCGGAGGCCCTAGTAAACGCCAAGGAGCATCTCGGCTTGCGCGACGATCAGCTTTATACGGATATTAACAAAGCTTTCGACGAGGTTCGCGCCGACTTTTGTGCGATAGTGGTCCCGCCGGCTTTTCACGAGCAGGTGGTCGATGCGGCGCTAGATCACGATATGCACATACTTTCTGAAAAACCAATTGCGGATACTCTTGAAGCCTCGGTGCGTATTGCCGTCAAAGTGAGTAGTGCTGGTAAGAAAATGGGCGTCACGATGAGCCATCGCTTCGACCAAGATAAAACAACACTTCGGGAAGAGTTAAGGTCGGGTCGCTACGGCAGAATAGACTACTTGGTTTGCAGGTTTACATGTGACTATCGTAAGTTCGGAAGTTGGGGTAAGTTCCGACACGAGATACCAGATCCGCTTATGGTAGAAGGTGCTGTGCATCACTTGGATATTCTTGCCGATCTGGCAGGCGCAAAGTGCGATACTATATATGCGCAGACATGGAATCCTGCCTGGGGCGAGTTTGCCGGCGACAGCCAAGCCCTGGTTATAATGCGCTTCGATAACGGAGTTCGCGCGACTTACGAAGGAGCGAAGACTAATGCGGTTGGACTTAACGGATGGACTCGCGAATACATCCGCGCCGAATGTGAGGCAGCCACGCTAATTCTCAACCATCGCCAACTGGAACGATTTAACTACGATCCAGCCGGTAAATGCGCGCAAGGAAGAGAAGGCCAGGGAGAACCAATTCCGCTTATCGAACAGCCCAAGTGGGCTAATACGTGGCTAATCGAAAAGTTCGTCCGCTGGTTGGACGGCGGCAAGCCGATGGAGACCAACGTCCAAGACAACCTTCAATCGGTTGCACTTGTCTTTTCTGCAATCGAGAGCAGCCGAACCGGTCAACCTGTGAAGGTTCAGGAGTTTCTCCAAAGAGTCAAGATTTGAGTTGCTATATGGGTTTAAGGCTGCATGTCCATTGCGAGAGCGCGTTCTTCTTTGGGCGACGAGGCCTTACGTCCTTTGGCGAAGAACCTCCGCAGGAAACCTTGCCACATGTCGTCAACAACCGTATATGTTACAGGTATAACTATCAAAGTTAGCAGGGTAGACAGAATCAGCCCTCCTATAACTGCGATTGCCAGTGGTGACCTCATTTCAGCTCCTCTGGAGACTGCGAGCGCCGTTGGCATCATACCGCCGATCATAGCAAGCGTAGTCATAAGAATAGGTCTGAGCCGTGTCGGTCCAGCTTCCAACACTGCTTCTTGGCGGCTCTTTCCTCTACTGCGCAGAGTGTTGGTGTAGTCTACAAGCAAGATTGCGTTCTTGGCGACAAGCCCCATGAGCATTATGATACCGATCATCGCTACAATTGAAAGCGACTTTCCGGTAATAAGCAACGCCAGAAGTGCGCCGACCATTGCTTGCGGAAGACTGAACATAATAACAAAAGGCGTCAGGAACGACTCAAACAATGCACCCATCAGCATATATACCAACGCTATAGCAAGCAATAGAGCACTTCCCATATAGGCAAAGCTTTCAGCCATTATCTTGCCCATACCGCCGGTAGCCACGCTCGTGCCTGGGACTTTAGGCGTCTTTGCCAGACCTTGCATAATCGCCCGGCTGACATTGCCCAGCTCTGCTCCCTTTGCCAGGTTAGCAGTGACGTATACCACCTTCTGCCTGTTCTTTCGATCTATCTTGGTCGGAGCCATATCGTAGCGTACATCTGCAACATCACTCAGATAAATAGGTGCGCCGTCTTTGTTGCCTATAATCAGGTTATCGACGTCCGATGTCTTGTTCCGGTCCTTGTAGGAGTATCGTACCCTGATAGGATATTCCGTTCCGCCTTCTCTTAGCTTGGCCGTATCGTCGCCGTCGATAGCCATCCTTGCGACCATGGCAACTTGAGCAACGGTCATGTCATATTGAGCAGCGCGCGTTCGGTCCACTATGATACGCCTTTCTGGCCTACTAGGCTTATATGATATATCTACATCGATGGCGCCCGGGGTTTTCTTAACCACTTCCGCAACTCGTCTTGCCTGCTCAATAATATCGTTCATATTTTGTCCCTGAACTTCTAGCGTGATGCCAGTTCCTGGCCCCGTTGCCGATGCGACGACAACAGTTATGCTCTCTGCTCCCGGAATGTGTGCAGTCTGGGCTGCGACCCAATCGGCTATTTCTTGTATGCTGCGCTTGCGAAGGTGCTTGTCAACAGTTTTTACGCTTATTCTCGCGTACTGTGGGCCAATGTCTGCACCGCCCAGAAATCCCGATCCAGCAGCGCCAACTACCGTGGTGTAGTAGCCGCCTTTGAGCTCAGGCACTCGATCTAGTATACGTTCGACCTTCCTAACTACTGCATCAGTAGCTTCGAGTGAAGAGCCCGACGGTGTTCTGATCGTGATGGCAAACTCGCTCCTGTCCACGTTAGGGAACATCGAGAATCCGAAAGGCAAATAGACAGTAAGCGCAATGAACGCTGTAAGCAGTCCAAAACCCAAGGCAATTTTCTTGCTGCGTGATTGATACATTGCCGCAATTGAAAGGCCAAGGGCAATAAAAGCGACAACCAGGCGACCAATAGAAACACTTCCTAAAAGCGCCGACCCCGGCATCACCATTGCGAATACCACCAACAATGATACAAAGCCAATGACCAATGTCAGGAATCGGTTTTCAAGTGCCCATTCCAACACTCCCCGATATCTCCAATCGAGTCCTTTTAGAAACCGATCAATGGCTCCGAAAACCCTGCCGAAGAATACATCTATGCGATCTTTCGGAGTTGCGGTTCCGGTTGCAAACCTAAGCTTTTGTTCTTCCTGTTCACGCTCCTTTTCTTCCTCGCTCTTCATCCATCGCGATGCAAGCATTGGCGTCAATGTAAAAGAAACAAACAGCGAAAACGCCGTCGCAATCGCTACTGTTATGCCGAACTGCTTGAAGAACTGGCCGACAATGCCACCCATAAATGCAATCGGCACGAATACAACTACGTCTACGGCAGTGATGGTGATAGCCGCAAGACCAATCTCAGATCGCCCGTCGATTGCAGCTTGCCTGGGTTGTTTGCGCATTCGCAGGTGTCGTTCTATATTCTCAAGAACGACAATAGAATCGTCTACTAGAATCCCAACGACCAGAGAGAGCGCAAGCAAGGTCATTGTGTTCAGCGTAAACCCAAACGAGCCTATGGGAAGGAACGTTGCAATGAGCGATGTCGGGATCGCAGTGGCCACGATGAAAGTCGCCCTTGCGGTATGTAGGAACAGGAAAACAATGACGACGACGAGCAGTATTCCCTCGAATAGACTCTTGTTTACATCGTTTAGCGAATCTTTCACAAATACCGAGTCGTCTTTTGCTATGATCGGCTTGACCCCCGGCGGGAGCACGGACTCTAGCGCTTTGAGTTCATCCTTGATGCCCTTAGCGACTTCTACCGTATTCGCGTCGGATTGCTTCTGTATGGTCAGTGTAACGCTGGGTTTTCCGTTTAATCGGCTAAGCTGATCCGGTTCCTTGATCGTGTCTGTGATAGTAGCGATGTCAGCGATGCGCACCGTGGAAGCTGGCTTGCCGGGTGTTTCAGGCAGGGAGATTCTGACGTTGCCAATCTCGTCTGCGGACACGAACTCGCCAACAGTTCTTACCGAATAGTCGCGTGCTCCTTCCTTTATGGACCCTGCAGGAACGTTGAGGTTGGCAGCCTTGATCGCTTGAACGATCTTGTCGATACCTATTCCATAGGCATCCAAACGTTGTTTATCAACCGCGACATTAATCTCTCGCTCCTCACCGCCGAGCACGTTTACCGCAGCAACTCCGCCTATCTTGGCCAGCCGATCCGTAATCACCTCGTCGGCAAGGATGCGCATTTCTTTTGGTGATAACGGCCCGGCAAGGCCGATGGTCATTATAGGCTCCGAAGCGATGTCTAGTTTGAGGATGCTCGGATCATCCACGCCTTCTGGAAGGGTTCTTCTTATGGCCGATACCTTATCGCGCACATCGGCTGCGGCAGCGTCTAGATTGGTACCCAGTTCGAATTCCATAACGACCGTGGAAACGCCGTCCTGGGACGATGAGATAACGTTGCGAAGATTACCTATAGATGTCACGGCTTTTTCTATTGGTTCCGTGACAAGGGTCTCAATCTCGTTAGGCCCCGCACCGGGATAAGTCGTGAGTACAGTAATATACGGAAATTCGACTCTAGGGTTAAGCTCTGCAGGCATTCTCGATCGGGATTGGAATCCCATAACAATGAGCGCCAGCACGAACATAATAATGAAAATCGGCCTTCTTATAGATACATCAGTTAACCACATAGACTATCTCCAAACGCAACGCTTGCTAGACTACCGCAGTTGCGCCGTATGCTTGTGTTTCGTTTTTTCTATTTTGCCCCTTTCGCTATACTCACAACGGATCCGTCCTGAAGGTTCTGATGGCCGCGCGTTACAACCACATCTCCTTCACGTAGGCCATCGGTAGCCTTTATCTCTACGTAATCACGATTCTCCCGAATCACCATAATGTCGTGCCGCTTAGCCACGTTGTTGCGTTCTACGGTGAAAACGAGCTTAGTCCCTTGTCGCTCCGCAACCGCATCTTTAGGAACAAGCAATACGTTGCGACTTACTCCGGTGATGATTTCAGCTCTTGCGAACATTCCCGGCCTTATCAGACTTTGCACACGATCGATCCTTATACGTACCGGGAAGTTCCGGCTAATAACTGACCCAGAAGGGTAGATCTCATCTACTATGCCACGAAATACTTTGTCCGGAATAGCATCGATTCGGACATTGACTGGCAGCCCCTTTCGCACATCAGCAAGTTTCTTTTCTGGAAGTTCACCCTTCAGATAAACCGAATCCAGGTTCACAATCTCCACTATCGGTTGGCCTGCAGAAACCACTTGCCCCGGGTCAGCCTGTCTTGAGGCAACCTCTCCCGATATAGTTGACTTAATCACCGTATATGACAACTGCTGTTTTGCAAGAGCCAATGCAGCCTCTGCCTGCTTCACTGCTGCAGAAGCTTGGCGAACATCTTCCTCTCTTAGCAAGTTCTGAGCGGCATTGGCCTTGGCAGCACGAAGTTGCTCTTTTGCCTGATCCACAGCAGCTTGAGCAGCTACTATTTCCTCGCGCCTACCGCCTTCTGTGATGAGTGAAAGTCGCTCCTGTGCCGACTTATACTCAGCCTGCGCCACCGTGTATTGCGTCTTTGCCACATCGAACGTAGCCTGAGATATGGCACCTTCTTTAAGTAGTTGCTGATGCCGCTTGTAGTTTGCTTCGGCGTTTTCCAAATTGGCCTTTGCCGACGCTACAGCGTTCTCGGCCATCATTTGTTCCTGGCTTCGTGCCGGCTTCTTTACAACGGCAAGGCGTGCTTCCGCCGACTCAACAGCGGCTTTGGCCTGCTCTATAGCCGTCTCGGTTTGGATGCGAGTTACCTTCGCGTTAGTGATTGCCTGAGAAAGGCGCGTGCGTGCGGCTTGAAGACCGGCCTCAGCCTGTTTCAGATTAGCGAGCGCATCCGCCTGATCCAATATTGCTACCGTGGTCCCCGGCGTAACTTTGTCACCCTCGCGCACCAAAACCCGAGCGATGCGGCCCGGAATCTTCGACGAAAGTACCACCTTCGTCATAGCCGTTATGTCGCCCGTTACCTCCACCGTTTGTTCCATATCGCCTATTACAACGGTTCCTGTCTCGACCGGTATTCCTTCTTTAGCCCAAATTTCGCGTGTGCTGGGAGGCGGCGGTTTTGGCATCCTTACCGCCATAGCCACAAATAAGCCGCCGAGCACAAACGCTATGAGTATGACAGTCGTTAGCTTCTTTTTCATAGTTCTTTCCTACTTTCCAGAAGAACTTTTAGCTATCTCGAACTGAGGTCCTAAAAGTTGCAATTTTTGTATTTCGGGCTGTGTCGAAGTTGCTCTTTGCAAATCGGCAAGAGCAACCGCATAGTCGTAACGCGCGTTTACGGCATTGGTCTTGGCTTGAGTCAAAGCGGCTTCAGCATCGGTAACCTCTACCATAGTTGCTATACCTGCTTCATAGCGAACCGAAGCCAGTCTAAGAGCTTCTTCCGCCAAGGCTACGTTTGCATCGGTGGTAGACACCCTTTCGGCGGCTTCCTGCAGGTTTAACGCTGCCGTTCGAGTCTGAAGAGCTACCAACAGCTTGGTCTCGTTGAGCTGTTCGCTTGCTCTGTTTACATCTGCGTATGCTTGTGCCACTTTTGCTGCGGTTATTCCTCCGTCCCAAATCGGAATGCTCAGGTCGAGCATTGCAATCCATGAGGTGTTGGATTTGCTGAATCCTGAGGCCTTAACGTCGTAGGTGACTCGTCCCGTTGCGTTTAATGAAGGCAAGATTCCCGTTCGCTGGAGTCGGGCGTTGATTTGGTTGAGTAGGATAAGTCTTTCCAACGACATTATCTCTGGCCGCAACGATTGAGCTTGCTCAACGCTCTTTGCTATATCCATTTTAACTTCTTCGATCTCGACCGTACTTCTTACGACCTGTGTAGGGAAATTAACGTCAATTCCAATAACGCGGTTCAATGCAGATATAGCCGTAGCCACCCGCGCCTTGGCCTGGATGAGCGACTGGTTCAGATTTGCCACATCGACCTGTGCGCGAGTGACATCGAA
>Ga0197142_1000363_pt1 | contig 41768 bp, 46 predicted proteins | sample GBS60_MetaG_FD_148614 | JGI IMG/M metagenome (GOLD analysis project Ga0197142, IMG submission 148614) | Sediment microbial communities from Great Boiling Springs, Gerlach, Nevada, United States - GBS 60_MetaG | ecosystem: Environmental > Aquatic > Thermal springs > Hot (42-90C) > Sediment... | reverse complement strand
ATCAAAGTCAGCATTGTATGGTGGGCATACTGATGGATGCAATCTAAATGTCCTATAAGGCAAGACTTTAACCAAGTGTGCCATTATAGATATCCTATGAAGTGAAGGCTGTCTATTGAATATTACAACATCACCATCCATTAGATGCCTCTCTACTATGAAACCGTATGATAAGGTGTTTGCTATGGACTCCCTATCTGCTACATAATCAAGCCTAATCTTAACGCCATCAGGTCTTATTATATAATTAGCACCAGGATGGTTGTTTGGACCATTAAGAACTAATGCCTTTAGCCTATCTATGTTCCATGGAGATACAACCTCTGGTATAGTTAATCTCTTTGCTATATCGATTGGTACACCAACCTCTGATATATCCAAGTTAGGGTCTGGCGATATAACAGTCCTAGCAGCAAAATCAACCCTCTTACCAGATAGGCTTCCTCTAAATCTACCTTCCTTACCTTTAAGCCTCTGTGATAATGTCTTCAATGGTCTACCAGACCTATGATGGGCTTGGGGTATACCAGATACCTCGTTATCAAAGTATGTTGTGACATGGTACTGCAAGAGATCTACCAGATCTTGAACTATAAGGGGAGGAGTTCCTGCCTCCTTGCTCTCCTTTAACCTTTGGTTAACCCTTATTATATCAACTAACTTATGGGTTAGATCATCCTCAGACCTTATACCTGTCTCAAGTATTATTGATGGTCTAACGGTTACAGGTGCTACAGGAAGTACCTGTAGTACAAACCACTCTGGTCTTGCTGTCTCTGTATTATAACCTAGTAACCTTAAGTCATCATCTGGTATGTTTACTAACCTCTCTCTTATTGCCATTGGTAGTAATCTATTCTCTTCCCCATTCTCTGTCTTCTCATAGAATGTTGTTGGTTTAACAAAGAGTATCTCATACTGTTCTTTACCGCAATGTGGACATGTCTTAACCTTCTTTGCTTTATCTATTATCTCTTCTCTAACCCTCTCTATAGCCAATGGAGTATAGAACTCGTTATTGCTTAATCTTACTTTATACTCATTCAACTCATCCTCTGCTAACTTTAGCCTTGAGCATCCTCTACAAGTAACCTGTAGTAACTTGTATATATCATCAACGAATGATATGTGTAGCACTGGCTCTGCTAACTCTATATGCCCAAAGTGTCCAGGGCATCTAGCAGAGGTGTTACCGCATGTAGCACACTTCTGCCCAGGCTCAAGTACACCAAGCCTACTATCCATGAGTCCTCCTTGAACTGGTAACCCATCCTCATCATAGGTCTCTGGCGCAGTAATCTCTGTAACAGAGTATCTCCTTATCTCACTAGGTGACCATACGGCAAACTTTATCCCTGCTATAACCTTACTTATCTCTTCTGTAGGGCTAGTACTCATACCCACCGACCCCCTTGTAATATAATGCTGTTCTTTGCATAATTCACTACACCCTCTCCTTAAGTATAAGCCTAGGCAGTATATTAAGGCTCATTATCTCTTGAAGGAGTAACTTGAATGCGTATGCTACTGTTACAGATGATACCCTTGCCTTATCACCACATATCCTACATACATACCTTCTCTGCTTTGCATCATAGTAAGTTATAAGACCACAACGCTCACACACATATATCTCAGTCTTATCAGACTCCTCTAGGAGTCTATCCTTCAATAGCATTGCTGCACCATAGCCTATTAAGCAGTCCCTCTCCATCTCACCAAACCTTAAGCCTCCACCCCTTGCTCTACCCTCTGTAGGCTGCTTGGTTAGCATCTGTACCTGTCCTCTTGCCCTTGAGTGCATCTTATCAGCTACCATATGGTGTAACTTCTGATAATAGACTATACCTATGAACACCTCTGCTTCATACCTCTTACCAGTTCTACCATCGTACATAACCTCCTTGCCTGTGTACTTGAATCCATACTGCTCTAATAATGCCCTTACATCATCAACCTTCTCTCCATAGAATGCAGTACCATCTATAAACCTGCCTGCTAATGCAGCAGCCTTACCACTTATGGACTCTATGAACTGACCAACGGTCATCCTAGATGGGAATGCATGTGGATTTATTATTATATCAGGTACTATCCCTTGCTCAGTGTAAGGCAGATCCTCTGGGTTTGCTAATACACCAACTACACCCTTCTGTCCATGCCTTGAGGCAAACTTGTCTCCTATCTCTGGTACACGCATATCCCTAACCCTTACCTTATACAGCTTACCTCCCTCTATTGACTGTGTCATAATAACAGTATCAACTACTCCTGTCTCTGATGGTCTCATGCTAACGCTAGTATCCCTTCTATATGGGCCTTTGATCTCAAACTCTTTATACTCCTCCATGAACCTTGGAGGACTGGTTCTCCCAATTAAGACATCACCACCACTCACAACAGCCTCTTGCATAACAACACCATCAGCCTCAAGCAGTCTATAGAATTTATCACCTTTGTAACCTCTAATATTTGCATCTGGTGATGGTATCTCAAAGTTATCCTTCATACCCCCAGGGTACTGTTTAGCCTCTGCCTCATATACTCTATAGAAGAATGATCTTGCTAAACCCCTATCTACAGATGCCTTGTTTATAACTATCGCATCCTCTATATTGTAACCCTCAAATGGTAGAACAGCAACTATACAATTTGTTCCAGTTGGTCTATCCTCTATACCTAGTAAGGGTATGACTCTACTCCTTACCAATGGTACCTGAGGATATACAAGTAAGTGCTGCCTAACATATGTATTAAAGTTCATCATTGGGGTTGAGAAGCCTAAGGACTGCTTTGCCATGGCAGATTCATATGTATTCCTTGGAGACTGGTTATGCTCTGGGTATGGGATCATTGATGCTGAGACACCAAACATAGCTGCTGGGAATATCTCTAAATGGGTATGCTCCTTTGTTATATCCGATGGATGCAATGCTATGTAACAGTTCTCCTCTTCATTAGCATCTATAAGCTCAATAAGACCTTTGTATAGAAGGTCCTCATAGGATATCAGTCTACGCCTTAACTTATCTAATATATCATTTGTTATACCATGGGTACCATTGTTAACAACTATCAATGGTCTAAGCACTCTACCAGCATTACAACTAATATAAACCCTACTTGTAGCCTTTGGGTTCTTTGGTTTGTATAGGTATATGCCTACATGGGGATGCAGTTTACCGCTCCTCCTAAGACCCCTTAACTTACTTACTAATGCTTCTCCATCATTAACAAAGCCTACAAGCCTACCATCTACAAATACCTTACTACCATCCTTCTTAAGTTCATCACTTGCATCTTGATGATAAACTACTCCATGCTCATACAGCATCTCTATAACCTCTGCACTGGGTACAGTTACAGATAGTATTGCAGATAATGCTAGATTCTTTACTAGACCACAGTTTGAACCCTCTGGTGTCTCACTTGGGCATATCCTACCAAAGTGTGTAGGATGCAGATCTCTAGCCTCAAAGTTTGGCTGGCTCCTACTCAATGGAGACTGTATTCTTCTTAGATGGCTTATTGTTGATAGATAGTTTGTTCTATCAAGCAACTGGGTTACACCAACCTTGCCTCTTCCCCAGTTACCTGTTGCTATAGCATTGTTTAACTTATCTGTTATTATACCTGGTCTTATTGCAGCCATGACAGCACTTATACCTCTCTTCTGGCCAGAACGCTCTAACTGATACTTCATATCCCTAATAAGGTTCCTGAATGCTGTTCTAAAGAGATCGGCAAGCATCTGTCCAGCAAACTTGATTATCTTATTACCATAGTGATCCTTATCATCTGGATCTATAAGCCCTAACTTTAACTCTATAAGCTTACATGCAGCCTCTCCTATGAAGAGTGCCTTATCTAACCTATTATCAGGGTTCCTTCCTAGATGGGGTAATAGACCCCAATCAAGGAGGTTCTCTGTACGCTTCAACTGGAACTCTTCAAGCATGTTTGGGGCTATCCTCTTGCTTATGTAATCTATAGCCTCCTTTGTAGTTGTAACATCAGATGCCTTCTCAAACGATGGCTCTAACTCATTCTGTATCTCTGGCTTTAAGGATACTGCATCTGCTATCTCTTTATCAGACTCCAAGCCTAGAGCACGCATGAGTACAACTAATGGTATATCAACAGGCGAACCAGAGATCCTTACTACTATAGAACCATCCTGCTTCATTATAAGCTCTAGCTTTGTTCTATAACCTACTATAGATGAGTATATCTTTGCTGTGTATACCTTAACCCCACTAACCTCCTCTATATCAACTATTATCTTGTTATATGATAGATCCTCTAGCCCAACTATAACACGCTCAGACCCATTAATTATAAAGTAACCTCCAGGGTCTCTAGGGTCCTCATTCATCTCTATCAACTTACTCTCAGGTAAACCATTCAATACACATAGATTTGACTTTACCATTACAGGTAGATCTCCTATATGTATAGCTCTTGTCTCAACTATCCTATTATCCTCAACTATACTACACTCTATCATTATAGGTGCACTATATGTTAGATTCCTTAGCCTAGCCTCCATTGGAGTAACATAGGTTATTGAACCATCTATCTCTGTAACCCTTGGGTGCTGTAATCTAACCCTACCTAACTTAATCTTGTATGGATACTCTGGGTTCTCTATCTCTACCTCACCAACCTCATCAACTATACTCTGTATGCCCTTCTCAATGAACTCATTGTATGAATTAAGATGTTGTCTAGCAACACCTTCCCTTGTAAGTATATCGTATATTATAGGCCAGAACTCCTGAGCCTTATTTAATGCTACACTACTACTCATATTCTATCCCTCTACAACATATCTATAGTATATACTTATTCCTGCAGTAGGACTCCTCCTTATTATCTTAACTATATCTCCAGGTTTAGCATTAAGATGCCTTATGACTGGATCACTAACTAGTATGAAAGGTAACTGAGTAGGTTTAACATGATACATCTTAAGTACCTCTTCAGCCTCCTCCTTGCTTAGTATAATATGCTCTGGTACATACTCATGTTTCATACTCTTATTACCATCTATCTTGCTCCTTGTCATAAGCTAGAACCTACCTCCCTAATAGGTAGGAGAAACCCAAATTTACACCTTTCTCTATGCTAAATATGATATAAAAATTTCTAAAAGGATATATACTATTATGTGTATAGGCTCTTGATGGCAAAGCATCAAAACTATACAACAATAATGGCTGTATTAACAGCGCTAACCCTACTTGCTGTACCTGTACATGTGTATGCACAGCAGGGGATAACTGTTACACTTGATAAACAAGAGTATTCTACTGGTGATACATTGATGGTTAGTGGTAAGGTGCCTAGAGTTATAACTGGTTTAGATGTTATCATACAGATAATAAATCCAAAGAATGCCCAGGCAGCACTAGCCCAAGTCACACCAAATACAGATGGTAGTTTCATGAAGGAGTTTAAACTAGGTGGAACCCTTATGAAAGAGTCTGGCACCTATAAGGTAAGGGTAACATATGGAGAGTTACAGCAAGAGGCTAGCTTCACATTAACAGCTCAAGAACAGCCACAAGCAAGACAGTTCAATGTAAAGATAAGTGGTATACAGCAGGATATAACATTAAGTGGTACAATAAGTAATGGTAATGTAACATCAATAACTATAGATGAAGACTTCAATAGTATTGTATTTAACTTAAGCAATGTTACAGCAGATAGCAGGATAAGTGTAACTATACCATCTAGCATACTTAAAGAGCCTAACAGATTCAATGAGGTTGAGTTCATTGTACTTGCTGATGCAGAAGAGGTTGATGCTCAAGTATCTGCCCAAGGTAATAACAGTATAGTAACATTCACTGTTCCTGCTGGAACAGAACAGGTTGAGATAGTTATTGCTCCTGAAGATATAAGGGTAGTGCCAGAGTTTGGTGTTATTGCAGCACTTATATTAGCACTTAGCATAGGTACTCTAATAGCACTAAGTAGAAAGCAGATTCTAAATATACCATTAAGGTAAATAAAATAACATCAACCAATTATTTTTTATTTATAAAAATCTATAAATATGTTAAATCTTTAAGCAAACAGTTAATAATTAGTATTTTAAATACCCAAACATGGATAAGGAAGATAAAGAAGTTAATGTAGAGCAGTACCCAGTTAAGAGTTATGAAGGGTATGAGCAGAAGGTAGTTGACGGCTATACCATATATAAGAGTAGTAAGCGTTGGATAGCATTGGTTGTAGTAGATACCAGCAATGGTAGAGAACTAAGGTTATACTCATGGGAGATGCGTAAGAATGAATGGAAGGTTGCTCTTGCAAGCCAGAACGTTGGGTTCTGGGACTGGGATGCTATAATAAGTAAAGTAAAAGAGTATAAAGAGAAGTATAGTATAAAGTAATCAGTAAACCTATATACCTAATATGGATCTCTTTATCTCCTCAGCCCTTCCTCTTATTATATAATACATCTCAACCAACTCATCTTGCGTCATAGCCCTTCTGTTAACTACCATGAAGTAGTTGTAGAACCCCCCTATTATCTCTCCTATAGCAATCCCTAACGCAAAATCAACCTCATCTTTAACCAATGGCTTAAATGATCTTGCTATATTAACAAAGTTAGAACTCTGTGCTATAGTATCATCTATGAGTTGCTCAAGGGTATCCCTTAGATTCTTGCTAAGCCCCATAGATTAACTTTAAATATTAATAAGAGATATATTTGATTGCTTCTACACATAACATATGCACCTATGGCACGATATAGAGCCTGGGGATAGTGTACCAGATATAGTTAATGTTATAGTTGAGATACCAAAAGGTTCACAGAATAAGTATGAATATGATAAAGATAAGAATATAATAAAACTTGATAGAGTGTTATTCTCACCTTTACATTACCCAGGAGATTATGGTATAGTACCTAGGACACTTGCTGATGATGGAGACCCTTTGGATGCTCTAGTCTTGCTCAGCAACCCAACCTATCCTGGAGTGTTAATAGAAGCTATACCAATAGGGCTTCTAAGGATGATAGACTCTGGTATGAATGATGATAAGCTACTATGTGTAGCAAAGCATGATCCTAGATACTCAAATTACAAGGATATAAATGATATTGAAGGGCATATACTTAAGGAGATAGTACACTTCTTCCAAGTTTATAAAGACTTGGAAGGAAAAGAGGTGCATGTTATAGGTTGGAAGAATGCAAGTGAGGCAAAGGTTGTAGTTATGAATGCAATAGACCTTTATGCAAGAAAGTTTCTAAAGAAAGATACGAAGGAGGATATTGTATAATTAAGTATATAAAATCAAAAAATTTAGATGTTAGTATAGGTTAAACTTAGTTATGAGCATGACTGATGAGTTTGAGCCTTATGATATATTCTGGGAACTTGCTGGAGAGTTAAGGCGTAATATACTCTTCAAGTTAAATGAGAAGCAGTTAAGGTTAACCCAATTAGCAAAGGAGTTAGATGCAACTGTACAAGAGGTACATAGGAATGTTAATAGGCTTATATATGCTGGTCTTGTTAAAAGGGACTCTGATGGTCTCTTATCGTTAACAACATATGGGAAGACTGTATTAACGCAGATACCGTCCTTTGAGTTCCTTGCTAAGTATAAGCAGTACTTTGAGGAGCATACATTTGGTGATCTACCAATGAAGTTTGTTCAGAGGATAGGTGCGCTAAACAACTCTGAGTTGGTTAATGGTGTTGTGGCAGTACTTGAGAGATGGAAGAGCATGTATGCAAATGCAGAAGAGTATATAATGGAATTGATGGCTCAGGTACCTTTAGATCTTATAGAACCTCTTGTAGCAAAGGTAAGAGAAGGGATAAAGTTCACCTATATATTTGGGTATAATACCATAGTACCAAAGGGTAGGAGTGAGATACTCAAGAGGGTTAACTGGCATGAGTACATAAGAAAAGGTATCGTTGAGAGAAGGATGTGTGAGAAGGTTGATGTTATGGTTATAGTAACAGATAAACAAGCAGCGGTACTCTTCCCAGATCAGAGTGGTGAGACCGATCTTAACCATATGCTCTTTAGTAGTGATAGTTTATTCCATGAATGGTGTTTAGACTTCTTCAGATACAAGTGGTATAACTCAGGTTCGTTTGATGAGAGTAGGTTAAGAGAGGTATGATAGATAATAATAAGATTGATCTAAAAATATAATGAAAAAATGTATATATTACATAAATACAAAGGGGTTAGTTAACGAGTAACCATATTATAGGTATGTCTTGGTAATGCCCATCTGGGAGTATTCTACGTATTGATATAGGTAAGGCTTTTTGCTTTAGTTCATACTCTGCTATGGATATTGGATCAGTACTATCCTTAGGTACTGTTATTAATGGGGATGCTCCCAAAGATAATTGTAATGCCCTTGCACCAACTATCCTAGCCCTCTCAAATCTTGTTATCCTCTTAGGTCCTATAAGTACCTCCCCAGGCTCTGATTTAACCTCTACCAATGTTGTTCTAAATTCATCTGTACTCTTATCAAGAGTAACACTAGTAGATAATACACTCTGCGTAGCACTACTACTGTCATTACTAGCATTAACCTTCTCCTCTTGGGCAGTGTTGCTAGAATCTATAAACTTAACATCTTCTTCATCTCTGCTAATCTTCTGCTTCTCTTCCATAGCAATTTCATTAACATCTTTTAACCCCACGCTCTCACTACTACTATCCTTGCTCTTCCCTTTATCCTTCTTCTGTTTACCCTTTGACTTGGTAACCTTACCCTCCTCTGTCAATTATATGCACAATATTTAATAATACAAATAAACGTTACTATATGCAATCTGCATATATGAGTGTATCTAGGGTAAGAGTATTGATCGTAGTTAAAGGTAAAGGAGAGTGTGAGTGTGAACTTGCAAGGCATCTTGCTCCTTTAACAGTAGGCTCTATACTTAGGGCATTACCTTTAGAGAGTAGAATCTACAGGTTTAATAATAAGTTCATATACATGGATACTGGGCTCTCTATAGGAGCAGAGAAGCAGAAGGACTCATTCAAGAGGGGTGATATTGGTTTCATGGTATCAAACAACTCTATATGTATATTCTTAAATGATGTAAGTGGTATGAGATTCAATCCTTTAGGGAGAGTATTATCCAATATAGAATTATTTGAGAATATCTCTAGCAGTGATGTTGCTGTTATTAGGCATGAGACATAACCTAACTAATTTACTTGCTATAATATATCTTTGCTAATTTAAGGAAGATATCCTTATCCTCACTCCTTATTAACTTATATATACCATGATCATCATTACTACAACAATCTAACCCTCTAACTAGAGCGACAGGTACACCTTTACTCTTACCCATAACTAACTCAGCTGCAGATGCTATCTCATCAGCTATTGCAATCTGTGTAATCCTTAACTCTTTACCATACATATCCTTCTTACCCCTATAATCTATTATAGGATTTATACCTGCTAAACCTACTGCAACATTAACCTGCCCTTCTCTGAAAGGTCTTCCAAATGTATCCGTGATTATTACCCCTACCCTCTTATTTGTTAGGGTATATATCCTATCCCTTATGCCCCTAGCACTAGCATCTGCATCTAATGGTAGTAGTGTAACATTATTTCCTTGAACATTTGATGCATCTATACCAGCATTTGCACATACAAATCCATGCCTTGTCTGAGTTATTATTATGCCATTATCTGCAGCTATTATCTTACCTTCTCTTAGCATAAGTTCAACTAACCTAGCATCCTTGCCATGCTCTTTAGCAATCCTTTCTGCCTCTTCGCTAGGTTCTATACTATTCAAATTAACAACTCTACCTTCAGCTTTGGATACTATCTTTTGAGCAACAACTATCACATCATTATCAAGTATCTCAAGATTAATACTCTTAATTGATTCAAGTATAAGATAAGCAATATCATCCCCATACTTTATATCTATACTAAATGGTATAGGGATTATCTCGACTTTATTAATATGCATATCACTCATGTATTACTATATATGCTCTGATTATGTTTACCATCATGAAGAGACTTACTCTTAATTATCTTACCATCAAAGTATCTGTTAACAACATCTATAAGCAGTCTAAGATCCTTCTCATCTATTATTACATCTGCCCTCTCCTTAACTATACTCTGTGCGTTAAAGGCTACCTTTAACCCTGCTATATCGAAGAGTGTAAGATCGTTTGCTCCATCTACAACTGCAACTGTATCATCTTTACTTATATTCCAACTCCTAATAACTTTGGCTATAGCATTTGCTTTCCTAGAGTCCACTTGTATATCTACTCCAACTAACTTACCATCCCTAAATATAAGCTCGTTTGATACTACATAATCTAGATTAAGCTCGCTCTTTAATCTATCAGTTATTATAGTGAACCCTCCAGATACAGCAACTAACTTAAACCCCTTGCTCTTAAGATATTGGCATGCCTCTTTAGCACCATTCATAATAGGCATAGAGTTTGCTACACTTAATGCACTATCATAGTCTATCCCCCTTAAGGCATCTATCCTTCTCCTAAGACCCTCTTCCCATGGTATCTCACCTTTTATTCCTTTAAGTGTTATATCCATGATCTCTCTCTCTTTACCTACAAGCCTTGCTAGCAATGGTAAATATTCAGCATCATATAGCACTCCTTCAACATCAAATATTACAAGCATGTAATATGAGCATAAACGATAGAGTATATAAGTCTAATCTAATTAATACTTATATCCTATCATCTATAAGGTATGGCATTGAGCACTGATGATACACAATACAAGTATGTAGTAGATGTTAAAGAGGGCAAGAGTATAAGGATCTCAGAGTATGCTAAGAAGGAGTTAAGAGATCTAGGCATGATGGATGATAAAGGCAAGTTAAAGATAAAGGGCTTAAGTTCAAAGATGCTATCTAGAATGAAGAAGGAGTATGTTGAGTGCCCTGTACTTAGCAGGGATGTTAACTTCGTAGAATGCTATGTATGCTCTAACTTTGTAAGTAGGATAACTGGGAAGGTCTACTGTAAAGGCGAGTCTTTAAGCCACAAGGTAGATTCTAAATAAATAACGATAAGATAAAATAAGAATTAGGCGCTTGTAATGCAAGTAGAGTGAAGATATATGAGCATGTTAGGACTGACTATTAAAAAGAGTGAAGACTTCTCTGAATGGTATACGCAAGTAGTAGTAAAAGGTGATCTTATAGATTATGCTCCTATAAAGGGGTTTATAGTGCTTAAACCTTACTGCTATGCTATATGGGAGAAGATTAGGGAGATAGCTGATAAACGCTTTAAGGAGACTGGGCATAAGAATGCTTTCTTACCAACGCTCATACCAGAGAGTCTATTAAGCAAGGAGGCTGAGCACTTTAAGGGATTCCAGCCTGAGGTATTCTGGGTTACTCATGCTGGTGATAGAGAGCTTGGTGAGAGGCTAGCATTAAGACCAACATCCGAGACATTAGCGTATGAGATATTTGCTAGATGGATAAGGAGTTACAGGGACCTTCCATTAAAGCTTAACTTCTGGAATACAGCGTTGAGGGCAGAGATAAAGTCAACTAAACCATTGATAAGAAACTCAGAGTTCCTATGGCAAGAAGGGCATACAGTCCATGCTAGCATGGAAGAGGCTGAGCAAGAGTGCATGTTAATGCTTAACATATACAGGGAGATAATAGAAGAGTACTTGGCTATACCAGTTATTGCAGGTTATAAGAGCGATAAAGAGAAGTTTGTAGGTGCGTTATACACATTAACGCTTGAGGCTCTTATGCCAGATGGTAAAGCATTACAGATGGGTACATCACATAACCTTGGTCAGAACTTCTCAAAGGCATTTAATATAAAATTCCTTGCAGATGATGATAAGGAGTACTATGCATGGCAGACTTCATGGGGTATATCATGGAGGCTTATAGGTGCAATGGTTATGGTACATGGTGATGATAAAGGATTAATAATACCACCTAGAGTTGCTCCAATACAAGTAGTTATAGTACCAATATTCTATGATAAAGATAGAGAGCAAGTATCTGCAAAGGCTAAGAGCATATATGATATGTTAAGTGCAAGGTTTAGGGTTCATCTAGATGATAGGGATGAGTATACCCCAGGATACAAGTTCAATGAATGGGAGTTGAAAGGTGTACCATTAAGGATAGAGTTAGGTAGCAGGGATATAAGAGAGGGTAAGGTTACAATAGCAAGGAGGGATAACTCTAGTAAGGTTAAGGTAAATGATGATAATACTCTAACAGATTATATAGAATCTACGCTTGAGGATATTCAACGTAACCTGTATCTAAGGGCTAAGGAGTTCTTAGATAAGCATACATTTGATGCAAAGAGTTATGAAGAGTTAAAGGAGTATATAGAGAGTGGATTTGTAAGGGCTTATTGGTGTGGCTCTATAGAGTGTGAGTTAAAGGTTAAGGCTGATGTAGGGGCAGATATAAGGGTTATACCATTCCAAGAGTACAGGAGTTCTAATAACAGCAATAATAGTAATAATAGATGTATATATTGCAATAAAGAGGCATATAAACTAGTATACTTTGCTAAGGCATACTAACATCTGTTATATGCATATAATTGATCTGATTAAAATAAAATTAGAGCTTGATAACTATATAAATGGGCAAGGTTACAATGGGGATTACTGATATACTTAATAGCTTATTTGTATTTGCTAGTACTCTAGGTTATATAGGCTTATTTACAATAAGTTTCATAGCTAGTATTATAGTATTCTTACCCGTACCATTCTTCCCTATACTAGCGTTAATGAGCATAGATAAGGATTTTGATCCCCACATTCTTGCCTTCTCTAGCGCTATAGGCGCAACCCTTGCAAAGACTATAATATTCTACAGCAGCTTCTATGGAAGGAGGTTTATAAGTAGGGAGAGCAAGGTAAAGATGAAGCCATTGCAAAGATTGCTAAAACGCTATGGTTGGTATGCATCGTTTATTGCTGCAGCAACCCCTATACCTGATGATATAGTCTATATACCATTAGGATTGGTTAAGTATAATCCATGGTTATTCTTTACCTCATGCTTTGCTGGTAAGATGGTAATATCTGAAGCAATAGTATGGGGTACTAGGACGGGCTTTAATATGCTAGAATACTTGGAGAGTAATATGAATGGAGAGTTATTCTATGCCACTGTAATTGCTACAATAGCAGTTACAGCATTCTTAATCTACTTTATGATAAAGACTGACTGGAGCAGGTTAGTTGGCAAGGTATTCCCATGGACACTTAAGGATGATAATGATGATAATAATGATGCAAAATAATTTAAATAATTCTAACAATAGAAGTAATCAATAAAGATTATCTAGTTAAAATATAAAAATTTTACCATTATAAGTTAATAGAATTAACATTAACCTATGAGTGAGTCATAATGTTAAATAATTTAAAGAGTCTATACCTTGCATCAATATACTTGAATAAGTATAGTAAATATCATATACTTGTTACTTCCATTCTTATAGATAATAATATTTGTATTTGGGTTAATGTATACTAATACTATGTACTATGAGACCATGAGGATAGGAAGTAAGTACTCAATAAATAGGAGTGAGGATTCGCTAACCATAGTTAGGATGGTAGATGGTTACTTTGAGAAGATCCATATTAGCAAAGATGGTTATGTTAACATAACAGTTAGCAAGATGGGGTTAAGGTTCTACTATCCTCAACACTTAACAACACTTATGATAGGAGAAGTATCTGAGATAATAGAGTATGAGAGTAAGAGATATGTAAGAGACTCTATGCTTATAGAGAGGATAAATAGAATCATGTACGATCTTATAAAGTACTATGAGAGTATCCAGAATATACAAACGATAAACTGTTAAAGATATTATTTATACAAATAATTTAAATTTAAATATCTGAAGTGATTATAAACTCTAAATTTTACATAAAGTTATAAAGTAGATTGCTAGAGTATAGTTATGAGTATTAAACCAATAGCATATGCTGCATCGGCTACCACTGCTATAGCAGGTATACTGCATCTAATAATGGTACCTAGGGTATTAGAGTTTAACGTTAATACTGGGATATTCTTTCTTATTGCGGGTATACTACAGCTCTTCTGGGTATTACCTACAGTAAAGATTTACGGTAAGGTATGGCATTATATAGGGATAGGTGGTACCATAGGTCTTATAATACTGTGGGCTGTTACTAGAGTACCAAACCCAATAACAGGTAGAGGCTTACCAGTAAACGAGATAGGCATAATAACACAGGTATTTCAAGTAGCATTCGTAGTCCTCTTAGCATTGTTAATAATCAAGAGCCGGAGGATAGTAAGTACTGAAGGGGGTTAGATTAATTTTATATTTTTTATATTTTAAGATCTTAGATTCTATTATTTATTATATCTTTAACCAAACCTTAAATATATGCTCTCATAATTAAAATATCTGATGCATGAAGAGAATGCTATAATTAAGGATGTTTATAGTAATGATATACTAGAAAAGATATTCTTAGAATTAGCAAGTGCTACTAGATGTGCTATACTACTAAAGTTAAGTAACTCGCCCATGAGGCTAAGTAGCATAGCAAGGGAACTTAACATATCAATACAGGATACACATAGGAATATGATGAGGTTAGTGCGTGCTGGAATTGTTGTAAAGAACCCAGACTCAAAGTTCACATTAACAGAGTATGGTAGATTAATAGTAAATGAACTCTCTTACTTTATGTTTTTAAGCAATCTTAAATCATTAATGGGTAGATACACATTCTCACACCTTCCCAGAAGGTTCATGAATAGGCTTAATGAGCTCACTAACTCTAAGATAGTTAATGGTGTATCCTCAGTGCTAGAGAAGTTGAAGATGTTAGAGAGTAATGCAAAGGAGTATCTTAATATAATAGTAGCACAAGCATGGTATGATGAAGGTAATATAATACTAGACCTTGTAGAGAAGGGTGTAGATGTACGTATAATCCTAACAGGAAGAACTCTCTTCCCAAAGGAGATATTTGAGAGTGATATAGTAAAGAGGATACATTACCATGATAAGAAGGGTAATATAAAGAGCAGGTTTATAGATCATACAGCAATAGCCTTGTACGTGTCTGATACACAAGCAGGGATAATACCATTAACACATGATATGAACTTCGATATGAATGTATTGCTTATAAGCAATGATGAGTCATTTCATTCATTCTGCTCAGATATATTTAACTATTATTGGCATAGATCTAGCATATTAGATACAAATAAGATAAATGTTGTAGACTAATATAGCATGAGGAAGGGTTTATTGCAAGAGATAATTAGTAAGGCTATGTATGCAGATGATATTAACATGTATATTGTATGCTATAGAGATATGGATACTCTAAAAGAGGTTACTCTTAAGGACTTCTTGGAGTTATCTGAGAACTTTCAACTTATACCAGCAAATAGGATAGTTTACATTAAGAGAGGGGATAAGATAATATACTCTAAGAGAAGTAATAGGTAGTTGCTATCTTTGTTAAATTTTATATTATGTATCAGTTAAGGAACTCTATGCCTTTAGATGTGGATAAGGTTAAACATCTAGCATACCTTGCTAGAATTAGTATAGATGATGAATCGATCGATCTATATGCTAGGCATATGGATAAGGTAATCGAGTACTTTAACATACTAGATGAGATCAACTCTGCTGATGCTGAACCTTATAGAATATCAAAGCATATTGAAGAGTTTAGGGATGATATATGTATTATAAACAATGAGGATATGCTTAGAATAGCAAAGAATGTTAAGGAGAGGTTCATCAAGGCTCCAAGGATAGTATAATTATTAATCTTTATGGTGATTAATATGAGCATTCTAAATATTAACGCTTATGAACTTGTAGAAGATATAAGTAATGGCTCCATAAGTGCTGAGGATTTTACTGCAAGGATGCTTGAGAGGATAAGCAAGTATGATGAGAGGATAAATGCATACATAACTCTTAACAACAATGCCTTAGATAGAGCAAGAGAGATAGATAAGGAGGTTAAGAGTAGCAATGGAAAGATAAGATCTAAGATACTGCTAGGTGTTCCTATTGCCATAAAGGATAACATATCAACCAAAGGCATAAGAACTACATGCGCGAGTAAAGTCCTTGAGGATTACATACCAGTCTATGATGCTACTGTAGTATCTAGAATTAAGGCACATGGGGCAATAATCATAGGCAAGACTAACATGGACGAGTTTGGTATGGGCTCTAGCACTGAGTTCAGCGCATTTGGGGTAACACGTAATCCTTGGGATACTACTAGAGTAGCAGGTGGCTCCTCTGGAGGTAGTGCAGCTGCATTGGCAGCATCAGAGGCAGTACTAGCATTAGGATCAGATACTGGAGGTTCTGTAAGATGTCCAGCAAGCTTCTGCTCAGTATTAGCATTAAAGCCAACATATGGCTTGCTTAGTAGATACGGGCTTATCTCATATGCAAACAGTTTAGAGTGTGTAGGCTTAATGGCTAGATCTGCAAGGGATCTAGCCCTACTGCTCACAGCAACAGCAGGCTATGATAGATACGATGATACAAGTATCAGCAACGATAATATTGATTACTATAGTAACATTGATAATGTTAATAACTTTAATGGTATGAAGGCAGCGGTTATAAAGGATATAGTTGATAACTGTAACGATGAGGTTAAGAAGGCATTCTATGACTCATTAGATATACTTAAGGATCTAGGCTTCATGATAGAAGAGATACATCTAGAATCGGTAAAGTATGCCTTGCCAGCATACTACGTTATAGCCATGGCAGAGGCAAGTAGTAACCTTGCTAGATACGATGGTATAAGGTATGGTTATACCATGCAACCAGATGGCATAGCATGGAATACATTCTACTCCATGGTAAGGAGTATGTTTGGTGATGAGGTTAAGAAGAGGATAATGCTAGGAACATACATACTCTCCTCAGGCTACTATGGTAAGTATTACATGAAGGCTCAGATAGCAAGGGCATTAGTAAGGGATGAACTCTTAAGGGTATTCAAGGATTATAGTATTATAGCAATACCTACCATGCCTATACCTCCATTCAAGATAGGTGAGAGGATAGATGACCCATTAAAACTATATACAGTTGATATATGCACTATACTAGCAAACCTAGCAGGGATACCAGCTCTATCCATCCCATGTGCAATCCATAATGGATTACCTATAGGCTTACAGTTAATGGCTAAACATCTAGATGAGCAGTTGCTATTGTGTGTTGCTCATGCATTTGAGAGCATTAGATATGTTAAGAGGTGTGTAGATTAAATGCCTAGTAGTAATAATAACAGTAATAATGAGCATATTAAGATTGGGCTTGAGATACACTGCCAGTTAACAGCATTAAAGAGTAAGTTGTTCTGTCCATGCAGTTCAGATTACAGGGGTAAAGAGCCTAATAGCAATGTATGTCCAATATGCATGGGCTTACCTGGGACACTACCATTACTTAACAAAAAGGCTGTAGAGTATGCTATAATGATAGCATTAGCATTGAACTGCAGTATACCTGAGAGGCTTGTATTCTATAGGAAGAACTACTTCTATCCAGATCTACCTAAGAACTTTCAGATAACACAGTACAACTCATACGAGCAAGCAAGTGTAGGTAGCAATGGATATCTTGAATTAGATGATGGTGACGCTAAGAGGATAATAAGGATAAGGCGCGTACAGTTGGAGGAAGATCCTGGTAGACTAGTTTACGAGAGCATAAGCATAGATAGAGCAAACTACACTCTAGTTGATTACAACAGGGCAGGGGTAGCATTGGTTGAGATAGTAACGGAGCCAGACTTTAACTCCCCTGGGGAGGTTAGGGTATTCCTTAACAAGCTAGCATCCATACTTGAGCATCTAGGTGTATGCAATACTGAGCTTGAAGGAGCTGTTAGATGTGATGCTAATGTATCATTTGCAGATAACGCTAAGGTTGAGATAAAGAATATAAACTCATTTAAAGAGGTTGAAAGAGCAATAGTATTTGAGATAACTAGGCAAAAGAGCCTCTTAGCAAGAGGTATAAAGGTTACATCAGAGACTAGGCATTGGGATGATGTTAGAAGGATAACCATACAATCTAGAGCAAAGGAAGAAGAGCAGGATTACAGATACTTCCCAGAGCAGGATATACCTGCTGTTCATATAGCAGATAAGATAGATGCTATTAAAGAAGGCTTACCAGAGTTACCAGATGAGAAGGTTTCTAGGTTTGTTAGAGAGTACTCTCTCCCAGAGTATACTGCAAGGATTTTAGTAAACAACATGTATTTAGCAGGTTTCTTTGAGGAGTGTGTAAAGCATTATAGTAATGCGAGGGAGATAGCAAATTGGATAATAAGTGATCTAAAGGGTTACATAGATAGAGATAAGGATAATATTGTATTAACAAGGGTAACACCAAAGCATATAGCAGAATTAGTCATGCTCATAGATTCTAATAAGATAAGCAGGAGTATGGCAAAGCAGATAATGCATATTATGGTAGCAAGTGGTGATATGCCATCAAGTATAGTAAAGAATATGTGTATAGATGGTATTACAAGTAAAGATGAACTTAGAGAGATAGTAAAGAGAGTTATAATTGAAGAACAGAAGGCTGTTAAAGATGCTATGATTAATGAGAAGGCATTTAATTACCTACTAGGCAAGGTTATGAGGTATGCAAAAGGAAGGGCAGAACCCACGTTGGTATTAGAGTTATTGAAGGATATGATAACAAATAATAAATAAAAATATTAATCAACTTTATAGAAATGAATACTATAGATGCATATGAGCAAGAAGTAATGATGCAGTTGGATGAGTTACCTAGGGTACTAAAAGAGTTAGAGAATAGAGATATATGGTTAAGCAAGGATGAACAGAGTAGAGCAGTAATAACTGGGAGTGGTGACTCGTATGCTGCTGCTCTTTCAGTGGAGAGGTTATCCTCTTTTAGAATAAGGTGCATAGATCCTTATGAATTCATAAGTGTAGCATACAACGAGGATAATTATATGCAGGAGAGGAATATAATCTATATAATATCTGTATCTGGTGAGACAAGGGCATCTATATATGCTGCAAAGAGGGCAAAGGATATGGGATTAAAGGTTGTAGCATTAACATCAAACACTACTAGCAGATTAGCAAACCTTGCAGATTCCATAATTGAACTAAGGTTCAAGAGGACAGGGATACTTACTGCAGGTAGTATAGGTTTCACCACAAGCCTATTGGTAGCAGCATCGCTTGTACATGCTATAGATTCTAATAGCATAGATATTAAGAGACTCTTTAAATTAACAGATAATAGCAGCATAGAGTTAAAGGATTTTAACTATCTAGTAGGGGATGTATTAACATATCCTATAACTGTTTACTTCTCTGCTAAGATATACGAGGTTCTAGGTTTAAAGTCACAGTATTGTATGCTTGAACAGTTCAAGCATATGCAGATCTTCTCCTTATCCTTATCTGCATCTGATAAGGTAATCATACTTACAGATCATGGTAAGATACTAGCAGATGGTCTGCTATCTAATGGCATAGATGCAATACTAATAGGGTACAAGGATGTTGTTAATTATGAGAGAAATTATGATAGGGAATGTATAAACGATACAAGTAGAGATTATGATAGCAAGGATAAGACTAAAGATTATGTAGGATCAGAATATTACTTGAGTCTAGCATCAAGATTTACTGATAAACTTAACGTTATTATTTACACAACATTCATAGCTCAAAGAGCAGTACTTAATAATGCAAGGATTAGAGGGTTTAATGATTGTGCATTCATTACTAACAATGGATTGTTAAGGCTTAGTAGCTCTTTGATATATTAATAATTTATACAATTACTACAAGTGTAGTAAAACCTCTCCTATCTAACTCTAAACCATTGGAGTCGTACTCCCCAACAACTATAGTTATTGATACCACATCTGATACACTACACTTGCATATATCTAGAATAACTTTAGAGTCTATGCTACTTGCTCTCTTATCATCATACCCTACAACACTTACAGGAGCAGATGCAAGTACATTAAACTCTTGTGTATACCTTTTATCATAGTAAGTTATTCCAACCAGTCCATCATCCTTGGTTGATGATGCTTTAACGTTTAGTATTAGAGTTCCATTGCTTTTGTTCTTGCTGTATTCTACATACCTTAGATTCTCATTAACATAAACATTGAACTCAAATGGGTATCCTGCTGTGAACTCTGCCATCTTAGTTATACCATCATCCTTCATTACATCTATCTTCTTTATAGTATCTCCATATCTTGCTATCCATGAACTTGTGACTTTCACAACATTATCTATCATCCTTAACCTCCATTCCTCCTCCTCTTTATCAAGTTTATACCTGTAAACCCACTCCTTGTAATCGTTACTTATATCTTTAATGAACTCTATACATGTTAATTTGTACTCATCAACGCTCTCTCTACTTGAACTATACATAACAGTAAGTTAGGCTAAGCTTTATAATTAGTTAGTGGTTTGCTATCCTTCACACATAAAAATAAATAATAAAATTGTCCATGTTTACTTGAAAGTTGGAATCATGACCTTCATCTTTATCCTTGCAATTATAAGCATCATTGCCATTACAGATCCTACTACTGCTATAACACCCAATGGGAACTCTGGCACAACTACCATATCAAACTCTGCCTTCTCTATACGTGTAATTGTAGCATCACCAGTCCTAAATAATGTCTCATAACTTACCACAACCTTCTTTACACCCTCGCTAGAGAATTTTACTGTAATTGGTTGAAGATTATTACTTAGCTCTTGCTTTAGTATACTCTTACCATCATCAAATATCTCTATAGTATACCTCTCAGTCTCTACTAGTCGCCTATTAGCATTATCGTAAAGGACAGCAGCAAATTTAACCTCTTGCTCAGGCATTATTACCTCTGGTCCCCAATACAGCTCTATGAACACAGAACCTCCATCACTAAGTTTCCTAAGAGGAGATTTGGGTAACTCAACAGGTCCGCCCTTGAGTTCTATGGGTTTATCGCTCCTGCCAAACTCTTGTAAGGTAAACTCATACTGTACTGGTATTGGATGCTCTGTTCTAAAAGAGTATACTTTAGCCTTAATAGGTAATGGGAAGTTCTCTGCTACCCATATCTTGCTAGTCTCTGAGTATTTAAAGCCAACTATTGTAGTATCCCATGTTACACCTGCTGCTGTTATCTGCTCATTTACAACATCTATAGAGGCTGGAATACCTATGCCTATAGGTACACCTCCTGTTATACCTAATCTACCCCATGCTACTTGTGCAAGTGGTTTTGGATCTTCGCTAGTTGCATAATCTCCAAGCCATGTTAATGTTCTCTTTATAACATCTCTAAACTTACTTACACTAGGCTCCGCACTTATTGGTTGCATGTTTACACTTGATAATACCATCTTACCTGTGCTAACCATACCTTGATCATTAACACTAACTACAGATACCCAATTACCACTCTGATCCTTGCCCTCAAGCCATATTGCTATAGTTAATTGCCTTCCACCTTCATACTCAAGATCCTTTAATGTATATATGAAGTATGTTTCTTGCTCAGCCCCTTTACCAGGATACCATGTTGCCTGTGCATTTACATTATCTACTATATTTAATGCTAGTAGTGTAGTTACTGCTATTGCAAGTATGTATACTCGCATAAGATTACATAATGGATAATACTTTATAAATCTTAAGCTTTACCTGTTATATAAATTATTAATTTTAAGAGGTAGTCTACTTAAAATTATTGCTAATGATATAACTATTACGGTAACTATTACAGTACTTGGAAACTCTGGTACTACTAGTACATCAAAAGTTACAGAATCATGTTCATTTATATTTATTATAACATTAAACCTTCCTGCTGAAGGAAACTCAACTGTATGAGTTGATATCTTATCTATAACTCTTACACCATTAACCTCCTTTATTATATTATCATCACTCTTAACTATAAAGTCATATACTATTACATTATTATTGCTGTTATTATTATATGATGGTATGATCTTTACATTGAATAGTATTATCCTGTTAGGAGTTATCTCAACTGGTTCCCATGAGAGTTCTACTGTGTAATTCTTGTTATTTGTGCTCTTGATCAATGGTGGTCTCTCCTCATCAGCATAAACCTTGTAATCGATAATCATAACAGTAATGGCATATACTATTACTGCAATGATCAGTGCTATCCAAGGCAGCCTATACATCTTATTATTAGTATCTAACGATAGTTAAAATCTTTTACTTCCATGCTTTTAAATATTAAGCATGCCTTCCTTTAGTAAATAAATTTATTTACTAATTACCTAATATATATTATGAGTATATATGAACATGTAGTACTCAAATTAGCAAAGCACTGGGTTGCTGGTTCAACCCTAGATGAGGCAATATCTTATGCTATCAATGCAAACTCATTAGATATTAATGCAATAATAAATTACTTGGGTGAGCATGTAACTGATAGAGAGGAGGTTAAGATTAATGTAAATGAGTATATAAGATTAGTGGATGCTATACATGATAATAACATAAGAGCCTCAATATCATTAAAGTTAACACAGATAGGACTTGACATAGGCAATGAGGAATGCTTAAGTAATGTTAAGAGAATAGTAGAGCATGCTTATAGATATAATATCTTCACATGGATAGATATGGAGGCATTCAAGTACTATGAGGATACAGTAAGCATATATCTTAATATGCTAAAATTGTATAAAGGTTACATTGGGTTAGCATATCAAGCCTATATAAGGGATAGTAGTTTAGATATAATGCGTATAGTTGAGGCTAAAGGTGTGATAAGGTTGGTTAAGGGTGCTTATAGAGAAGATAAGAGCATAGTGTATAGGAGCAAGAGACAGGTAGATAATAACTTTAGGAGGCTTATGCGTATACTCTTCAAGCATTCAGATAGGTTTGCTATAGCAACTCATGATAAGAGCATAATAGATGAGGCTATAGAGTTAAGTAGTATGTATAATAAAGACAAGGATAGGGTAGAGTTCCAGATGCTCAAGGGTATAAGAGATGATCTTAAGGTAGAGTTGGTTAAGCAAGGTTATAGAGTAGCAGAGTACATACCATATGGTAGTAATGTATCAGCATATGCAATAAGAAGGCTAAAGGAGAGACCTGCAAACCTACTCCTTCTAGCAAGATCGCTATTAACTTAACTTATGTTAATAAAAGTATTAATTAGGGTTAATGCACAAGCATAATAGGTATTATTGGCATAGATAAGTGATATACATATGGACCATGATTCATCAAGTAACTCTGATGGATCAGATAACGGTGTATATTGTTGGCATATATGGAGGATAACAACTTGGTGCTACTGCTGCAGCCATTGTGAATTATGCTGTAAGAGAGCATGTAACTGCTATAGATGCAAACATATAAATGATGTAATTAATAAGGGTATCATAATTAGAATTCTTGATAATAGAAAGGAGGAATCTAAAAGAAATAAATAATTTAATAATTTTATGACTATTTAACTATTAAGAGCATATGGTCTGGCTCTGCTCACGCATGAACAGTGGTAGATAATACCTGCTACCTGTACCCTTTCCACTTATACCAGAGTACTTCCAACCTACGAATGGTTGTGAGCCAACCATTGCCCCAGTTGTAGCACTCCTTGATCTATTTACATAGACTACACCCGCCTCTATACCATCTAGGAAGGCAGTTATCTCATCCTTATTCTTGCTATATATGCCAGCGGTAAGAGCATATATACTATCGTTACACATTGCTAATGCATCTGAGAACTCATCATATACAATTACTGCAAGGAATGGTAAGAATAGCTCCTCTCTAAGTATCTCATGCCCTTTAGGAACATCACTAACTATAGTAGGTTTAACATAGTATCCATACTTTAGATCGCTAGAGGTAACATACTCTGCACCATACAATACTTTGCATTCCTTACTTGCTATACTAGAGTACTTTGCATACTTCTCATATGCTGCCTTGTTTATCAATGGACCTAAGAATGTATCCCTCTCTATTGGGTTACCAACCTTTAATGTTGATGTATAATCTATAAGTTCAGAGATGAATCTATTGTATATGGATCTATGGACATAAACCCTTGAGCATGCACTACACTTCTGACCAGAGTAACCAAATGCAGCCCTTGCTACCCCTTCAGCAGCCTTCCTTACATCTGCACTAGCACTAACTATAGTTGGGTTCTTACCTCCCATCTCTGCTATAACTGGTTTTGGTCTCTTTGCATTACTGGTATAGTATATGCTTAAACCAACCTCCTTTGAGCCAGTGAATGCTATGCCATCAACATCATCACTTGCTACCAATGCATTACCTATAATGCTACCAGAGCCTGTAACTAAGTTAAGTGCGCCATAAGGTAAACCAGCCTCATACATTATCTTACATAACTTAAATGCTGATAGAGGGGTATCACTTGCTGGTTTCAATACTACTGTATTACCAGTTATAAGTGCAGCTGTACACATACCAGTGGTTATTGCTAAAGGAAAGTTGAATGGTGATATGACTGCAAATACACCATATGGCTTCATAACGCTATAGCAGGTCTCATCTGGATATGCACTCTTCATAACTCTAGTGTAACCTTCATTAACCTCCATCTCCTCTGCATAGTATCTCATAAAATCTATAGCCTCATCAACATCAGCTATAGCCTCATACCTATTCTTACCATTCTCATATGTTAACAGTGCAGCAAGTTCATACTTGCTATTACTCATTACATCTGCTGCCCTCCTTACTATCCTAACCCTCTCCTTGTAATCTAACCTACTCCACTCCTTGAATACACTCTTAGCCTCCTTTATTGCTTGTATAACATGCTCTTGCGTAGCAGATGGGAACCTTGCCACTATTATCCTTGTGTCTATAGGAGAGATATCGTTGAATAGATGATCTGAAGTCACCTCTTTATCTCCTATAAGCATAGGATAATCCTTGCCAAGCTCTTTCTGTATGGATGCTATGCTCTCTTCATACTTCTCATGAAATAACTCATGCTCCTCTCTAGCAAGCAACTTAAAGTATGTTAACTCATGTTCAAACATAATTATAGTTATACTTAGAGTAATATAAAGAGTGATACTAACTTGTATGACTAATCCATAGGCTCGTAATGGATAGTTACAAGAGCATTAAGCCTCTCTTTTATCTTACTCTCTATCCTACTTACCATCTCATGTGCCCTCTCTATACTCATCTTACTATCTAATTTACAGTATATATCAAGCATTAGGGTATTGTTACATCTGTAAGCATTAACCTTGCTTATATGCCTTATACCCTCCTCATATGCTATGCTTCTAACTACATCCTCAAGCATTTTTATATCACTAATCTCAACTATATCCTGAAGCATGCTAATGTAAGGTTCCAGATGCACTATAATGTTCTTCACATTAAGGTTGTATGCCCTTATCCTACTCTTAACTGCATCCTCAACCCTATCTGCTATACTATGAGCCTCGCTAAGTGTAAGATCCTTATCAACCTGAATATGCATAGATACTATAATACTAGAATTACTCTTGGATATGAGCAGATTATGAATATTCCTAACACCTTTAATGCTAAGTACAGTCTCCTCTATTATACGCTCTATCTTAGCATCCTGCTCTGGTTCAAAGTGAACCATAACAGAACTTGCGTTAGTCTTACTCATAACAGCATGCTCAACCTCACTGCTTATCGTATGAGCCCTATTGAATGTTATATCATTGGATAGTACAACTGTAACATCAGCAAGTATATCCTTGCCTACCCTTCTCATCCTTATATCCTTGCATGCCTTTACACCCTCTACACTTAACACAGCATCCCTAGCCTTTGCTACTAGCATCGGATCTATGGCATCGGTTAACTCCATTGCAGATGTATATGCAAGCCTTGATGATAGGAATACTATCATTAATGCTAATACTATTGATGCTACACCATCTGCAATGTATATGCTGTAACTTGCTAGTATTAATCCTAAAAGTGCTACTATAGATGAGCCTAGATCAGATAATGCATCATAGAACCCAGTCTTTATGCTCTTACTATCATGAATGTTACCCTTTAGTATAAGCAATCTGAAGAAGGCTACTATTATTGCAGTTATAACAGCATAGAATGCTACCTCATTGGGTATTACATGCTCACCCTCTATAATACGTATTATAGACTCTCTTATCATTAGAATTGCAACCAAAGATAGCAGTATGCCTCCTATAAGCCCTGCAATGGTCTCTATCTTACCATGCCCATATGTATGCTCTTGATCCCTAGGCTTCATGCTCCATGTAAGCATAAGTAAGAGTATTAGGGTAAGTAATGCATCAAGGGTAGCATGTATACCATCAACAAGTACTACCATAACATTGCTTACCAAGCCTGCTGTTATCTCAAATACTGCAACAACTGTTATTGCTACTAAAGAGAGTAGTAAAGCACTCCTCTGGCTCATACTCTTAAACGATCTGAGCACATCTAACCTTCTTTACAGGGTAATAATAAGATATAAAAATAATTAAGGTAATAACGGCTCTGGTAACTTAACCATTGTGTTCTATTTATTACGTATTTAAAAGTGTTAAGCAAAGGTTAAAAATACCCCTATTATACCTAATACCATGGCTAAGAGAACACTGTTAGTATTTGACTTTGATGGTACTATAGCAGATACAATAAATCCATTGATAAGAGTAATAAATAAGCTTGCAGATGAGTTCTCTTATAGAAAGATAAGGCAAGAGGATATACAGTATTTAAAGAGTAAGAGGACTAGAGAGGTATTAGCATATCTTAACATATCAATGCTAAAGTTACCATTGATAGTAAGAAGGTTAAGGAAGGAGATGAATAAAGAGATACCATTACTGAAGCCAACAGTTAACATAAAACCCATACTATTATCATTAAAGCGTTATGGTTATGATCTAGGAATATTAACAACAAACTCAAAGAAGAATGTTCTAACATTCATAAAGAACAACGATCTAGATGTATTTGATTTCATAAGATCAACACATCATCTACTTAGTAAGCATATAGTATTAAGGAGTATAAAGCGTGATTACATAAGAGAGTATAAGGATGAAAGTACTAGCATATATTACATTGGAGACGAGGTTAGGGATATAGAGGCTGGTAGAAGGGCTAAGGTTAATACTATAGGTGTTACATGGGGCTTCAACTCAAAGGAAGCATTACTTAGAGAGTATCCAGATTACATAGTGGATAAACCTGAGGAGTTAGAGTATATATTTGCTTTAGTAGCATATATTAACAGATGAATAGATATTATATAGATAGAAAGGTATTATTACCAATTAACCTTTCATATATGCATGAGTGCCAAGGATGAGAGTATATTCGATAAGAATGCCCTAATGCATACAGATGCTGGAAGGGAGATAATGAAGCAGATTATGCTTAATACTGAGAGGTATAAGCAGTTTAAGCATTATAAGGAGTTGGCTGATAAAGAGCTCCCTAGGTTCACAGATACCCTTGTTAATGAGCTGTATAGTGCAATAACGAAGGATGATGATCCATTGCTAAGAATAAACGAGTTCATAAGGGAGATTGAGTTAGATGGTTTTACATTGGATAGAGTATTTGATATCGATGAGTCTAGCATAGCAAGTGCAAAGGCTAGGCTCTCTGATATAAGCATATGTAGAGACAGGGTGCAAAGGATTCTTGACTCAAACTATGTTAAGATGACATACCCTGTATTCTATGCTTTATTTGATGGTTCATGCTCTTATCATAATCTAAGCATAGATGATGACTTAAGGGATATGCTGATAGATGGTCATATTATAGCAATAGATCTTAGCGAGCCTATGGATAGGATAATGGATATGGATGAGGATATGGAGTATCTTGATGATTACAAACTCATCTGCCCATACATGCTTAGAATAGCTAGGAGGAAGATATCCTCTATAAGCAAGGATATACTTGAGTCATTTGAGCAAGGTTTTAAGGATGCAAGGAGAGGTCAATATATGGATATGATTCTTAAGAGGAACCCACTAAGCATGGATGAAGAGAGTATGAATGAATGCTATAAGAAGTATAGAGCAGTTATGGGTACTGCTGCTAGGAACATGGTTATGGTTAGCGATAGTCCATTAAGGAAGATATTCTACCATGGTATGGCAAAGGCTGGTGAGTCTGTAGGTTGTGGAAATGAGATAGAGGATTCCATAAAGGTTAAGGTTATAAAGGTTCCATCATGGCCATTGTACTATGCATTAAATACAGGGGATATAAGGTTAGCATTCGATCTTACATTTAAGAAGAGTATGCTTTACTTGGATGATGCTATGCTAGCTATACAGATGCTCCCTGAGAGGTTTAAGGTAAGACCATTCCTTGAGTTCATGGTACTTAGCGTTAAACATTACAATGAGTACTGGTATAGAAGATTAAAGGAGTATGATCTTAACTTATTCACAACACTCCTTAAGGAGAGATGACCATTTTTAATTAATTATATAACAAATAAATTCATGTATGATAAATCTAATAATAAAATATGCTGGTAGGCAAGTATAGACCAAAGAGCATAGTAGAGATGGTTGGTAATGAGGACTCTAGGCTTGCAGTGCTCAGATGGTTAACCAACTGGCAACAAGGTAGCAAGCCTATGCTAATCGTAGGTCCTCCTGGAGTAGGCAAGACTACACTAGTTAAAGCACTAACCAATGATCTAGAATATGAGGTTATAGAGCTTAATGCTAGTGATGAACGTACAAAGGATAGGCTTGAGAGCATCATCAAACCTTTGTTCACTAATGCAAACATATACTCTAGAAAGGTTCTACTCTTCCTTGATGAGGTTGATGGTATACATGGCAACTATGATAAAGGAGGGTTTAATGCTTTACTTAACCTCTTAAACACTGCTACCATACCAATAATAATGGCAGCTAATGATGATAGTAATGAGAATATGAAGGAGTTAAAGAGAGTATGTAATGTTGTAAGGTTTAAACGTATACCTCCTAGACTATTGATGCTTTACCTAGAGCATGTGCTTAAACAAGAGGGTATAGATGTAAGTATAGGGGATAGGGTTAGAGTGGTAAGTGAGTCCTATGGTGATGTTAGAACGATGCTTAACAAGGCTCAGGCAGTGATAGATGAGGTATATAGTGCTACACCTAAAGCCTATACAGTACCAATAGAGCAAGCTATGAACAGGTTCTTCTCAGCATCTAGCATAAGTGATGCTATAGATGCACTAAGAAGTTGTGAAGGATTCTATAGTGATCCAAGGTTCTACCGTGATAGCGAGGATAGAAGATTAGATAAACTACATACAATATATACAAGTATAGTAAATAGTAACAAGGATATAGATAGCATTGCTAAGATGCTCGATGCCTTATCCTATGCAGATATTCTTGTTAGTATAATCAACTCTAAGAGGAGATGGGATATGCTTAGATACCTAGATGCTCTAATAGCAGGGTCTATATTCTATGCAAGTAGGGGTATAGCATATACTCAATATGATATGCCTTACAACTTGAGCAGTAAGATATTCAATGAAGGCAAGGTTATAAGGGATATAACAGAGGTTTTAGCAAAGGTATTGCATGAATCTTTGCATAATATTAAAGCATACTATATACCATACCTTATACTTATACTATCCAATAAGAAGGATTACATGAGATCTGCTATAGAGAGTGGTATATTACCAAAGGATCTTAAGGTATTATTATAAGTAAAGATATAAGGTAATGGTATGATAAAGATCTCACTAAGCAAAGGTTTCACATTGCCTAGACTAGGGAAGGAGGCATTCGCTAAACTTATGAGGAGTGGTGTAGAGTACGATAAGACTAATGGGTTATTTACAATAAAGGATGCTAGTAAGATAGATAGCATAGTTGCCATAATAAGGGAATCAACCAACGATATAATTAGTATAGAACTACAATGTGTACTATGTGGTAAAGATGCTGGATGCTATGAGTGCGAGTTCTCAAATGGTTGTGATAGATTGAGTGTATCAAATAAATGCATATGTAAAGATTGTATGCTTAAAGGATATGATAACTACATAGAGCACATAAGATCACTAATAAAATAGAATAGTTTGAATGAATAAAATAATTATATAGTAATAAACAAACCTTCTATAGAAATGTTTTTATATCTTTAGCATAGAGTTATGCTAGAAACGTTGAGACCCAGATTAATCCTGCAGATGCATATGCTTATGAGTTTATATACACCTGTAGCAAGTTATAACTCTAAAGATTATATATTAATAGAGCGGTAGCTCAAATAACTCAAGTATGGTGAAGTGAATGTCAACGTTATATGAGGAGAATGTTAAGAGACTGTTAGAAGAGAAGAAGAGAAGGTTAGAAGAGTTAATAGCAAATATAGAGGAGATGGAGAGGTTAAATTCACAAGGATACGATGATAATAATATAATAGATGATGAGGGTAAACGTTCTAGTAATACAATAAACAAGATAAGGGAAGAGATATACAAGTTAGAGCAAGAGATACATGTATTGGAGATGCTGTATGAGAACTACTTATCTAGTATGGGAGCATTTAGAAGGACCAAGGGAGCTAGAAAGATACGTTAATTAGAATAAACAGTATAACAAATATTATAAATCTTACTTTCTTTACAGAAATATATGCTAACTAAAAATAAATTTTAACTAATACAGCTAAAGTTAGTTTATATAACACCTTCTCTCTATTCTTCACATGCATAAGGATAAGCAAGAGAGATTATCAAACCTTAACAAGTTAGCAGAGAAGGGTGGAGGGGATAATAAGATAAAGGAGCAACATGCTAAGGGTAAACTTACTGCTAGAGAGAGGTTATCGCTCTTGCTTGATCCTGGATCATTTGTAGAGATAGATAAGTTTGTATTAACAAGATCGAGGGACTTTGGCTTAGATCAGAATAGGTTTTATGGAGATGCTGTTATAACAGGCTATGGTACTATATCTGGAAGGCAGGTATTCGTTTATGCTCAAGACTTTACAGTCCTAGGAGGCTCCCTTGGAGAGATGTCTGGACATAAGATAGCAAAGATAATGGATCATGCGATGCGTGTAGGATGCCCAATAATAGGGCTGATAGACTCAGGTGGTGCAAGGATACAGGAAGGGGTATTAAGCCTTGCTGGTTATGGAGAGATATTCTATAGAAATACTCTAGCCTCTGGTGTAGTACCTCAGATAACTGTAAGTGTAGGACCTTGTGCTGGTGGTGCTGTATACTCTCCAGCCATAACAGATTTTGTTATCATGGTTGATAAGATAAGCTACATGTTCGTTACTGGTCCTGAGGTTGTAAAGACTGCTCTAGGGGAAGAGACTACATTTGAGGAGTTAGGAGGAGCATATACGCATGCTAGGTATAGTGGTGTAGCACATTTTGTTGCTAAGGATGAGTATGAGTGCTTTGATATTGTAAAGAAACTACTATCCTACTTGCCTCAGAATAACATGGAAGACCCTCCAAGCATAGAGCCTACAGATGATCCTAACAGGATGGATAGTAGGTTAGCAGATATAGTGCCAGAGAACCCATTTGAGCCTTACGATATGAAGGAGATAGTAAGATCTATTCTAGATAACAATGAGTTATTTGAGGTTCATGAGTTATGGGCACCCAATATAATAGTTGGTTTTGGTAGGCTTAATGGTAAGGTTGTTGGTGTTGTTGCTAACCAACCAATGCATCTATCAGGCTCTTTGGATATAGACTCGTCTAACAAGGCTGCAAGGTTCATAAGAACATGTGACTGCTTCAATATACCAATTGTAACCTTTGTGGATACCCCTGGATACCTACCAGGTATAGAGCAGGAGCATCATGGTATAATAAGGCATGGAAGTAAACTACTCTTTGCATACAGTGAGGCTACAGTACCAAAGATAACAGTTATAGTAGGCAAGGCATATGGAGGTGCATACATAGCTATGGGTAGCAAGCATCTACGCATAGATTACAACTTTGCATGGCCTACTGCAGAGATAGCAGTTATGGGTCCAGAGGCTGCTGTAAATATAATATTCAGGAAGGAACTAGCAAATGCTCAGGATAAGGAGGCTTTAAGGAAGAAGTTCATAGAGGAGTATAAGGCAAAGTTTGCAAACCCATACATAGCTGCTGAGCATGGTTACATAGATGCTGTTATAGATCCAATCGAGACTAGGCCAATGCTTATAAGGGCGTTGGAGAGTTTAAGTAACAAGAGGGAGAGTAGACCATTCAAGAAGCATGGTAACATAAACCTATGATGGGTATGAGCGAGATAAGGAAAGTACTAATAGCAAATAGAGGAGAGATAGCTGTAAGGGTTATAAGGGCATGCAGGGAGTTAGATATAGCAACTGTTGCTGTATACTCTGATGAGGATATTAATGCATTACATGTAAAGCTTGCTGATGAGTCTTACCATATTGGGGGTGCAGCAGCAAAGGATAGCTACCTTAACATAGATAGGATAATAGATACAGCAAAGAAGGCAGGAGTTGATGCCATACATCCTGGCTATGGTTTCTTATCTGAGAATGCTAACTTTGTAGATGCATGTGAGAAGGCTGGTATAATATTCATAGGACCAAAGGCATCAACCATGAGGTTCTCAGGCGATAAGATGGCTGTAAAGCAGTTAGCAAAGAAGTTAGGTATACCAGTTGTCCCAGCAAGTGATGGTATACTTGATGATGCTGATAAAGCCCTTGATTTTGCTAAGCAGTTCGGTTACCCAGTTCTACTAAAGTCAGCATTTGGTGGTGGAGGGAGAGGTATAAGGCTTGTGCATAACGATGAGCAGTTAAGGCAGGAGTTTGAGATTGCTACTATGGAAGCAAAGGCAGCATATGGTAGAGCAGCAATGTTCGTTGAGAAGTACTTCCCTAGGATAAGGCATATAGAGTTCCAGTTGCTTAGGGATATGCATGGTAATGGTGTTTATCTATTTGAGAGAGAGTGCTCAATACAGAGAAGGTACCAGAAGTTAGTAGAGCTTGCACCTTCCCCAGTAGTTGATGATACTACTAGGCACACAATAGGTAGCATGGTTGTTAAACTTGCAGATGCAATAGACTACATAAATGCTGGAACAGTTGAGTTCATAAGGGATGAGTATACTGGTAACCTATATCTAATAGAGATAAACTCTAGGTTACAGGTAGAGCATCCAGTTACTGAGATGATAACTGGTAAAGACTTGGTTAAGTTACAGATACTTGTAGCATCTGGTAAAGAGTTACCATTCAAGCAGAAGGATCTAAGTATAAATGGTTATGCAATAGAGTGTAGAATAAATGCTGAGGACCCAATGAACGATTTTGCACCATCATATGGCAAGGTAGGTAATGTAAGCATACCATATGGACCAGGGGTAAGGGTAGATACATACCTTTATCCAGGATGTAATGTATCTGGGTACTATGACTCTTTGATAGCCAAGGTTATAACATGGGGAAGTACATTTGATGAGGCAAGGAGGAGGATGATAAATGCCTTGAATGAATTCTACATAGAGAATATAAATACAACAATACCATTACATAAGTTCATAATGAACGATGATGCCTTCATAAGGGGAGAGTTATCAACTGACTACCTAGATAGATTTAATATAATTACTAGGATGCAGGATCACTTTAACTCTAGTATGAAGGCTAATGCCGATGCGATTATTGCTGCTACTCTAATATACAAGAACCTAAGTAAGTATATAGTAACAAACTCTAGCAGTAACTACTCAAAGGAGGTTAAGAAGAAGGAGCCAAGTATATCTCCATGGAAGCAAGTAGGCAGGGTGATGATGAGATATGGAGTTTAAGATAGAAGAACTTAACCTAAACGTTAATGCAGATATAAATGATGCTAGCAAGGATAGTATAAGTGCAACTATAAACGGTAAGGAGTGTAAGATAAAGATATTAAATATTGCTGCTGATGGAATGGTTGAGTTCCTGCTTAATGGTAAGTACCATAATGTAAGGTATACTGATAGCAATAGCAAGATGCTAAAGATGCTTATAGATGGTAGGGAGGCTACAGTCAACCTTATACCAAATGTATCTACTACAAGGAGTGATAACATTACAGATAAGAGTAGGTATTTAACTAGCTCTATACCTGGCAAGGTTATATCCATACTTGTAAAAAAGGATGACCATGTTAAGAAAGGAGATCCAGTAATAGTGGTTGAATCAATGAAGATGCAGGTTAGGATAAAGGCGCATAAGGATGGAGTTATAAAAGATATAAAGGTTAAGGAAGGTACAACAATAGCAAGGAACGATACCATAGCAATTATAGAGTAATTATTCAGCAAATAACTCTAACTAACTAAAAATATAATTAATTATTTATTATTTTGTATCATGGTAATGACTTTATTACCTGCTTTATCTCTTCATAATCTGGTTCTATCAGTGGATTATCTGATACCCATCTATACCTTATAATCCCATCCCTATCTATTACAAATACTGACCTCTTTGCTGCTCTATAATCTTTAATGTGTAATAGATCCTTCATAACTATACCATACTTACTTATAACCTCCCTGTTGTAATCGCTCAGTAATGGAAAGTTTATGTTGTGAACCTCTTTGAACTGTTTGTTAGCGAATGGCCCATCTATGCTTATACCTATAACCTCAGCTCCTGCACTCCTTAACTCATCAAAGTGATCCCTAAAGGTGCACATCTCTCTTGTACATACTGGTGATAGTGCTGCTGGGAAGAATGCAAGAACCACCTTCTTACCCTTGAACTCACTAAGGCTCCTCATCTTAAGATCCGTATCTGGTAATGTGAAATCTATTGCTCTAGACCCTACCTCTGGTACCTGCTCTTGCGCCATAGCAGGATTAAGCAATTATAATCTATTAAACATTACTGCATGATCTTCAATTAGTTTAAATAATCATATAGTGTATCTTAACATATGATAAGTAATTATGTTAAGAAGATTAGTGATGTTGAGTATAGGATAGACCCTATAGAGAGCAAAGGGATGAGGGTACCAGTTACTATATACGCTAATGAGGAGTTACTGAGCAAGATGCTTAGTGATAGAACAATACAGCAGGCTATGAATGTAGCAACGCTCCCAGGAGTGCAGAAGCATGTGGTAGTCTTACCTGATGGTCATGAAGGCTATGGCTTCCCAGTTGGGGGAGTTGCTGCAATGAGTGTAGATGATGGAGTTATAAGCCCTGGAGGAGTAGGCTATGATATAAACTGTGGTGTTAGGCTTATAAGGACAAACCTTGATGAGAAGGATGTTAGACCAAAGTTAAAGGATCTTGTGAATGAACTGTTCAGAGCAGTACCATCTGGAGTAGGTAGTGAGGGTGTAGTGAAGTTAAGTAATGCTGAGCTTGATGAGGTGTTAACTGAGGGTGTATACTGGGCTATAAGGAATGGTTATGGTTGGGAAGAGGATGCTGAGGTATGCGAGGAGAATGGTAAGATGAAGGGTGCAGACCCAAGCAAGGTATCTAACATGGCAAGGAAGAGGGGTGCCCCTCAGTTAGGTACCCTAGGATCAGGGAACCACTTCTTAGAGGTACAGAAGGTAGATAAGATATATGACCATGAGGCAGCAAAAGCCATGGGTATAGACCATGAAGGGCAGATAACTGTGCTTATACACTGTGGCTCAAGGGGTTTAGGACACCAGATATGCTCTGATTACCTTAGGGTATCTGAATCAGCACTAAAGAGGTATGGTATAACACTACCAGATAGAGAACTTGCATGTGTACCAAACTCATCTCCAGAGGGGGAAGCATATAGGAAGGCAATGTACTCTGCACTTAACTTTGCATGGAGTAATAGGCAGATGATAACACACTGGACTAGGAAGGCATTCGAGAAGGTATTTAATATGAGTGAATCAGATCTAGGCATGCATTTAGTATACGATGTAGCGCATAACATAGCAAAGGTTGAGGAGCATAAGATAGATGGCTCACTTAAGCAGGTTGTTGTGCATAGGAAAGGTGCTACAAGGGCATTCCCTGCAAATAGACCAGAGTTGCCAGAGAGGTATAGATCTCTAGGGCAACCAGTGCTGATACCAGGCTCTATGGGTACAGCTAGTTGGATACTCTTGGGCAATGCAAGATCCATGGATCTTACATTTGGTTCTACTGCACACGGTGCTGGTAGAACTATGAGTAGAGCAGCAGCAAAACGCTCATACACTGCGCAAGAGGTACAGAAGAGGTTAGAGGTTAGAGGTATTTACATAAAGGCTTTAACCAAGGAGGGTGTCGTAGAGGAGACACCAGAGGCTTACAAGGATGTTGATGCAGTTGCAGATGTATCTCATAGGGTTGGTATAGCAACAAAGGTTGCAAGGTTAGTGCCTATAGGTGTAATAAAGGGATGAGTAACACTAACATGGATAAGGGTAATGAATACGATCCAGCTGAAGAGATTATAATGGTAAAGAAGATGCTTGAGATGAAGAGAAGGATGTTTGAAAAGAGAGAGAAGAGTGATAGAGAGATACTTATAGAGCATTTAACTGATAGAGGTGAAGAGGTGCTTAGAGCTGCTGAGGAGCAGTATCCTAGAGAGATGTCATTGATAATACCAAAGTTCGCTGATCTAATAAGGAGTGGTGAGGTTAAGGGCATGATAACTGGTTCAGATCTACTAGCAATACTAAGGGCTATAGGACTTAATGTTAAGCTTAATACAAGGATAGTCATAGAGAAGGATGGTAAGTATATCTCTTTAGCAGAGAGGTTCAGAGCCATGAATAAACAACAATAATAGTAATAATAATAGCAGGTATCCTAACATTTTTACTTTAGTTTAGTTTTATGCTCATTGGAGTATGAGATGAGATATCTGCTTGTTATACTAATTGCTATAGCAGTAGTAGGGGTTATAGCACTGCCTCTAGGGGACCCAAGATTCTTGTATGTTGGGTTGGCATTAGAATCTTCATATATAACTTTAGCAGTACTAACATTCAAGTATGTTAGGATATATACAATTATAGCATGCATAATACTAGCATCCTTGGTTATCATAGCAAATACTCTCTCAATACAGCATGTTAAGATTATGCTAAGCCTTAACCCATTGTACAATGCTATAATACTCATAGTAGGGGGTTATGTACTACAGTCCTTGCTTATAATAGGTAGCATACATACATATAAGAGTATAAAAGTTAAGAAGTACAACATATAATAAACATGCCCAATGATGAAAGCATTAACAATAATAATGATATAAGTAGGTTACAGTACACCATCTCCAAACCACCAATAAACGTACTCTTTAACCCTAGCCTTGTAAGCAAGAAGGGTATATGGAGTATAAATATCTCATATCTACTTGAACTGTTTATAAAGATACTAGAGAGTATGAAGAAGAAGGATCTTAGGCTATGTGGAATAGCTGTCTTATCATCATCTATCATATTTAGGATAAAGGTAGAGAGTATATTCATACTTGAAAGGATAGCAGAGAAGAGCAGACATACAAGTGTTAACGATGTTAAAGAGATTAAAACCATGATAAACAACAATGTTAACATTCTAGCAATGCCTTACAGACATGAAGCAACATATGATATTACGCTAGAGGAACTCCTTACTATACTATCTAACATAGTACAAAGGATCTCTACTAGTAAAGAGAATGCAATTAGCATAGAACCTATAGACTATTATGATGATTCACACCTTATAGATCTTGAGAGTGTTATAGGGGAGTATAAACAGAGGCTTTATACTACCTTAAATGGTAAAGATATCTTGTTCAATGAGTTTGTATCAGGCTTAGATCCCCTTGATGTTGCAAGGTACTTTATAGCAATGCTCCATTTATGCATGGAAGGTAAGATAAGCATAGAACAGATAGGTGAGTATGATATAAAGATCTTATCTAATAAGAATGGACAGATCTAATTCTATTCTAATCTATTAGCAAGGTTTCAATTAGTAATGATGAAATCAAATTGAGTTGATAGCATTATCAAGAAGATATGAAAGACTTCTTTAAATCATCTAACAGAAGCATACTCTGTATGTTAAGTAAAGAGGATTGTTGTGATGAGATCTATGCTAGAATAGAGGCAGCCTTATACTCCTCTGGTAGACCTTTAGCAATTGATGAGATAAAGGGTATTATAGGTACTACAAGTGATGCCAAAGCGTTAAGGATGGTTAGGGAATTAGCAAGGAAGATAAACTCTACATGTAAGGCATTAGAGGTTGTAGAGTTACAAGGTAACAGATTTGTACTCCAGGTTAAACCAGAGTACTATCCTATAGTTAAGAGGTTTGCTCCAAGACCACTGCTCTCCAAATCTGCACTAAGAACACTCTCATATATAGCGTATTTACAGCCTATTAATGCAAAGAGATTAGCAGAGATAAGAGGCTCACAAGTCTATGAGCATATAAAAGAGTTAATTGATTTAAAGTTTATAGACTATAAGGTAGAGGGTAGAACAAAGTTATACTATACTACAGATAAGTTCTATGAGTACTTTGGTATATCAGATAACAAGGACCTTGCTAAGAGAGCAAAGGAGTTGTTGATTCCCCAACAATGAGCAGTATGTTAAATACCAAAAATAGTTAAAATATGTAGGGATTGAGTAGGTATATAAATTATAATTAAAAGACCTCCTTCTCTAATTAGAAAGGATTAATTAAGCATATTAAAGAAGTAATGGTATGATAAAGAGCGTTGAGAACCTATTAAAGAGGAAGCCTACAGGAGGCAAGAGGAAAGCATATAGATCTAGGAGGAAGTATGAGATAGATAGATATGCAATAGAGACTATAGTTGGTAGCAAGGAGGTTGTTGTTAAGAGGGTTAGGGGAGGCAATATAAAACTTGCATGTAAAAGTATAGAGTATGCAAACGTAGCAGATAAAGACTCTAAGAAGGTTATTAAAGCAAAGATATTGAAGGTAGTTAAGAACCCTGCAAACAAGGATTATAGTAGGAGGGGAGTTATAACCAAAGGAAGTATAATAGAGACTGAGATAGGATTAGCCAAGGTAACATCTAGACCAGGGCAGGATGGTGTTGTTAATGCAGTAAAGATTGCACAGAAACAAACATCTTAATAAATTAATCACTATAATAGTAATAATAATGATGATGACAGATGAAAGATTATGAGCACCAGATACTATGGCTTGATTACTTTAACAAGAATCTTAGCAAGAGAAGAGGAAGAAAGGTTAGCAAGAGCAGGGCTGTATTTGATCCTAGTATAGATGAACTTGCAGAAGCAGCAAAGTTAGCAGGTTATGAGATAGTTGAGAGCAACAATAATGTACGTTATCCTAGAAGGGCATATACAAGATCCTCATATATAGTAATTAAGAAGAAGGATAGTAAATCAAGTGTATTGAAGAAGATTGGGGATATGTTAGTACAGATAAGGAGCAAGAAGAGTAACTAATTATTTAGCGGTATAAAAATATTGACAATAAAAGTGATAATATGGTGAGTAGGTGGAGTGTAAGTAATGAGTAATGCTAATCATGATGAGGTTGGAGAGGTCTTGCATATATCTAAGAGTGGAAGGATGATATTAAAGAGTAAGGTAAAGAGTATAGATATAGGTACTATATTGATTGATAGCAAGGGCAAGAGGGTAGCCAAGGTAATAGAACTAATAGGACCTGTTAATGCACCATATATAAGCGCAATACCATTAAGTGATAGAAGTAAGAAGTACATAGGTACAAAGCTTTACGCAAAGAAGGGTAGTAATAGGTGATTATTATGCTTAATATAGCAAGTAGTAGCAACAATAATAATGTAAGGATAGATAATAATAATATCAAACAGTATGAGTCTTTAAAGAGTAATACTTGCCCTGCGTGTGGGTCTATGCTAATAGAGGATCAGAGCAAAGGTGAGTACTTCTGTTCCTCTTGTGGTTACGTTGTTCTAGAGCATACACCAACATTAACACTAGAGAGTATAGCCTCCTCATTAGAGGAGAAGATGAAGAATACTAGAGGTAGTGGGCATATTAGTTACTCTTACCATGATTTAGGAGTATCTACTGATATAGCATATGCAAATAAAGACTTCAATGGGAAGAGTATAAAGGCAGGCATGTTTGAACAGGTTACAAGCATAAGGAGATGGCACTCAAGGTTAAGGATAACATCGAGTAGAGAGAGGAGGTTATACAGTGTATTAACCAAGATCAATGAGATATGCTCGAATCTAGCATTGCCAAAGATAGTTAATGAGGGTGCAGCCCTACTTTATAGAGAAATAGAAGGTAAGAGCAGTATATCTAAGGGTAGATCTATAGTATGTATAGCATGTGCTTGCATATACTTTGCATGTAAGCAACACTCCATACTAAGATCAATAGATGAGATAGCTGAGGCAGCTAATTGTAAGAAGAGTAAGAAACTGATATACAAATATTATAGGATGATTATGTTAGAGAGATGCATTAACAATACTAACTGTAATGCTAATAGTAATGATAGCAATACTGCTATACTAGCACACATAGATAAGTACATATCAAGATTGGCAAATCTTCTAAAGATAGATACTAGAGTAGAGAAACTTGCAATAGATATTGCGAGGAAGATTAATGATGGATCTATAGTAGATGGTAAAGCCCCCAATGGTCTTGCTGCAGCATATCTATACATGGCAAGCATACTGCTAGGAGTAAGGATGCTACAACCAGATATATCTAGTATATCTAAGGTAACAGAGGTTACAGTAAGGAATAGGTATAGAGAGATAATAAGTAATTACAAGATAAGGATAATACTAAAGGCTATGGAATAATTAATTATGGATATAGCAAATATCAAAGATTATTATATTACATTTTTAATCCGAATCCCTTAGATATAATAATATTACAGGGCTAATATTTATATAAGTTCGTTCTCATAACAGTGTTATGAGATTAGAGATAGTTGATCTACACGTGAATATAGACTCTAAACCTATAATCAATGGTCTTAACCTTACAGCAGATACTGGGGAGGTTCATGCTATAATGGGTCCAAATGGTTCTGGCAAGAGCACTCTTGCATATACACTTTTAGGGCATCCAAAGTATACAATAGTTAAAGGTGATATACGTATAGATGGTGAGAGCATACTGGAACTCTCAACGGATGAGAGAGCAAAGAAGGGTCTATTCCTTGGCTTCCAGTACCCAGTTGAGATATCTGGTGTTAGTTTCAGCAACTTCCTAAGGAATGCTTACAATATAATAAATAAGGCATACAATGATAGCAGTAGGGAGGTCTTCTTAACTGTTAGAGAGTTCCATGAGTATATGAAGAAGAATATAGAGGTAGTAGGCTTAGATTCATCGTTCCTTACAAGGTATCTAAATGAAGGGTTCTCTGGTGGAGAGAAGAAGAGGTCTGAGGTTCTACAGATGCTTGTACTTAAACCAAGGTTTGCTATACTAGATGAGCCAGACTCTGGGCTTGATATAGATGCAGTAAAGGCAGTAGCAAATGCAATAAACAACTTCATAAGCAATGATACATGTGTTATTGTTATAACACACTATGCTAGGATACTAAGATATCTTAAGAAATTAGATTACGTTCATGTTATGGCTAACG